>Ga0209284_10000015_pt1 | contig 203988 bp, 207 predicted proteins | sample FRY03_FD_187211 | JGI IMG/M metagenome (GOLD analysis project Ga0209284, IMG submission 187211) | Freshwater microbial communities from Lake Fryxell liftoff mats and glacier meltwater in Antarctica - FRY-03 (SPAdes) (version 2) | ecosystem: Environmental > Aquatic > Freshwater > Ice > Glacier...
TGTCTTGAAGACGTGAAGCGCGGCGCCCTGGTGTGCCGGACCTGTTCGCGCGACATCGCCGTGCCCAAACCGCTGATGGAAGCCAACGAGCGCCTGGCCGCGCGCGTGGCTGAACTCGAGTCAGAGCTGGCCGAAGCGCAAGCGGCTGTTCAGAGCGCCGCCACACACAGTGCCCCCATCACGGTCGAGGCTCCGCCCGCCCCGCCTCTTGCCCGCTTCGTCCACGCGCTCTTCTTCTATGTCTTGTTGCCGGTGCTCCTGCTGGTCGCCATCCACTACGTGCTGGTGATCCGGCTCGACGCCAGACTGATCTGGCTGCGCGCCGCCTCGATCATCCTGCCGGCGCTTTTTGGCTTCCGCTTCGAGCTGGCGTGGCCGCGGCGCCGGGCCGTGCTGTTCGCAATCGCTTTCGTCGTGGGCGTCAGCGCCGTGCTCGGGATGTCGTGGGTCGTCCATCTCGTCGATGGCGATGCGATCCTGCCGGCGAGCGCCGCCGTCTGGCGCGAGACGCTGGAATATGTCGCGAGCATCGCGCTCGCCTATGTGATGGGCTCGTTGGTTTGTGCCGCGCTGCGACCGCTTCATTCCAACCGGCGCAGTCTGGTCGATCGCCTCGCCACGATGATCGCCCTGGGCGAAGGCGGAGTTACCGGCAAAGCGCTCGAAGCCCGCATCGATCGTCTGGTAAAACTGATGAAGCTCGGCATGTCCGCCGCCACAGCCGGTGCGGCCATCTACACCGGCCTGAAGGGGACCTTGTCGTAGTAGGAACGGGCGGCGCGGCGCAGCGGCCAGGCCAGCGCCTTCATGCCCCGGCGCAGGGTGCGATCGTTGAACGAGAAGCAGCGCATCGTGGCGGAAAAGACGGTGTGAAATCTCAGGTCCTTCGCCGAACTGCTGTCGTCAGCCCCACTCCACCGATGGGCCGGGGCGATGTCGGGTAGAAGGTTGATCCGCGGCGCCGCGGTCGCGCTGTGGTGTGTGGTCCTGGGGGCGAGTGCGCTGCAGGGCCGGTGGGCGCGCGCCGAAGAGCCGGCGGCGACAGGCCCGGGCCTGTCGTCGTGGCTGCAGGGACAGTCGATGACCGGCGACTGGGGCGGGACGCGCAGCGATCTCGCGGCGAAGGGGATCACGCTGCGCGCCCACCACATTTCGGAATCCGCGGCCAATCCGATCGGCGGACTGAAGCAAGCGGCGGCCTATACCGAACAGGTCGACGCGGGGGCCGATCTCGATCTCGGCAAGCTGATCGGCTGGCCCAAGGCCTGGCTCCACGTGACGTTCACCCAGCGCGCCGGCCAGAGCCTGGCCGCCAACGCGATCGGCAGCTACATCTCCGTGCAGGAGGTGTTCGGCGCGGGACAGAACGTCCGGCTGGCCCAACTGTCCTACGAGCAGTTGCTGCTGGACGATCGCCTCCGCCTCAAGCTCGGCTGGCTGCACGCCTCCGACGATTTCGCGACCTCGCCGATCTACTGCCATTTTCAGAACAACGGCTTCTGCGGACCGGCTTCACGATCTATCCGACCGGCAGCTGGGGCGGCATGGCGAAGGTCGGTCTCTCCGACGAGGTCTATTTCCAGACCGGCCTCTACGAGGTCAACCCGACGCTGGCGGCACCGGCCAACGGCTTCAAGCTCGGGGATCTCGGGCGCCACCGGGGTCATCATGCCGGCCCAGCTGGGCTGGCAGCCGCGCCTCGGCAGCGCCGGGCTGAAGGGCCATTACAGGCTGGGCGGCTACTACGATACGTCCGACGTGCCGTACCTGGGATCGCCCCCCGGCGGCCCGCAGGCCACGGCCCGCGGTCGCTGGGGCTTCTATGCCCAGGCCGATCAGATGATCTACAGCACGGCGCCCGGGACCGACCGCGGGCTGACGGCCTTCGCCGTGATCGCCTATGGCGCCCCCGGCACGGCGATGCTCGAGTATATCGGGCAGCTCGGGCTTCTCCAGAGAGGAACCCTTGCCGGCCGCGAGGACGATACGATCGGCCTGGCGATCAGCTACAGCAAGGTCAGCAGTACACTGGCCGCGGCGCAGAATGCCGCGAACGCCGTGGCGCCGGGCTCGGTCGGCGTGCAGTCCGCCGAGACCACGATCGAGCTCAACTATCGCGCCCAGCTGACCCCGTGGTTTTCGTTGATGCCGAACCTCCAGTACATGATCCGGCCCAATGGCTGACGACGATTCCCAACGCCCTGGTGCTGGGCCTTCAGGTCAAACTGACTTTTTGAGGGGAAGTAGTGTCGCCGGCAACGGCGCCCCGCCTGCGGGGATGACTGTTCAGCGTCCAGGGTTCAGCACGTCGTCCCTGTCGTAGAGGAAGAGCGCGGGACAGTTGGCTGGCGGCGACTGGAAGGGCTTGACCAGTCCTTCCGGCGTCTGGAGCGAGACACTGAACTTCGAGGGATTGTCGCGAGAAAAGGTGACGTGACAATCGATCTGATAAGGACCGCTCGAATAGCCGGAGACTTCGAAGAAGGAACCCAGGAGTTCAGGCAAGGCGATGCCGGCGGTGCGCAGGTCGTTGTAGACGCCTTCGACAAGCAGATCGTCCCGTACCGCCAGCACGGCCTTGAGCTGAGTGACCAGCGGCCCCTTGCCGGAAAACGCCTCGATGTTTCCCTGGACCTGTTCGAGCATATGCCGCCTGGCGTCGCGCGGCGAAAGCTGCCGGGCCTGCGAAGGCGAAGCCGCACCTATCCAGCCCGTCGAGTGATTGCAGATGTTGGCGGCGAAAGCCTGCGGACTGAGGCGCGGAAGTCCAAGGCCGATCGGGCAGGCCTGCAGGGCCACGAACTGCTGATCCGTGTCGATGTACTCCCACTCCTCGGGCGAGCGCGCCAGGAGCCGCGCGACGAACCCCGCGTCGACGCCCATCGTTGCCGCGTAGCGCATGAGCGCCGAGGCCCCCCCGCGCGCCATTGAAAAGCCCTTGACCATGCCCTCCCTGGGATCCCTGCCCGGCTCGATCTGGGCGCTGCCGGTGTTGAGGTAGAAACTGTGGAAGCCGACCTGGCCGCCGATTTCTATGCTCCTCCCGGGGACGGATTGTGGCTCGAGGCGACGCGACGTGCCGCCCAGGAAAGCCAGCGCGCAGGACGACAGGCAGAGGTCCTTGGAGCGCACGAGGGTGGTCACCGTGTATTCGCGAAACAGATAGCCCAGCTTCAGTCCCTCGTAGACGTCACCGCCCGAGCTGCTGAGTTCGATGGTGGCAAGCGGCCGGCCCGCCTCCGGCGGCGACTCCGCCTTGAGCCGATTGAGAATTGTCCGCAGCTTTTCGGCGTCGCCTTCTTCGATCGGCCCGGACAGGCGAATGGTATTCGTGACGATCGTGGACTTGGCGGTCAGGCCGGGAATCTTCCTGGAGTCGACCACGAACGTCGCTCCACGGCTTTCGACAAGGAGAAGCGCGGTGGCCACAAGGGCGCACAGAAACTGGAGCGTCGAGCGCAATGCGAACAACCGAATACTGACCCCGGCGATCTGGTCTCTGGCCTCTAATGTTGCTGCGAGCCACCAGTGGGATGATATATGCGGCAAGCTATCATGAGCGCGTTTGTTCCAGATCAAGGGCAGACACTACCGATTTCGTCTACTCATGATAACCGTTCGATGGCTTGCATAAGCAAGAAAGACGCTGACCTTTGAAAGACTCAGGACAAGAACGTAACGAGCATTGGCGTGTTCGGCGTATGCGTCGCTACTTCTTCCTTGCCAGCCTGTTGATGGCAGGGTTTGGCATGGTGGGGGCGTGGTTGGTTGCGCGCGACCCCACCAACATCATAGCCAGCATCACCAACTTCGAAGACTTCCTGCTCTCGCCGTGGATGCTGGCGACCTACAGTGTAAGCGGCGCGCTGTTCGCCTTCGGCTGCTGGTACTTTCGGTCGTCACCGGCGCGGGCCCGTCGCGCGGCAGATCCGGCGGTCCCCGAACGCCGGCAGGGCCGTCGCCTCGCGGTCGTCTTTGCCTGTTTCGCGCTGGCGCTGACAGCCATCGGCTTCTTCTTCGTCCAGGATCTCTACGCCGCGTTTCGCACCGAGCGCTTCTCCCAGCAGGCCGCGGTCGCCCGCCTCAAGGCACAGCAGGTCGACAAATGGCTGTTCGAACGCTCGATCGATACCGAGCTTCTGGCTGCATCGCTCAAATCGCTGCCGCTGAACCGGATGCCGGCGGACCGTGAGGTCGCCCAGATCGCAAGCCTTCTGTTGGCTGAATTCCTGTCCGGCCAGAAGGAGCGCATGGCCGTCACGCTGTTCGCCCTCGATGGCAAGGTACTGCTTCATGCTGGCGACGGGCGCGCCCCTGACGCCGAAACAACCCAGGCTGCGATCGATCTTGCCAAAGACAGGAGGTCGAAGCTTCGTATTCTCGACGTCCATATCGACAATGACCTGACGACGGCCTCGAAGGTCCGCATGGGCTTTCTGGCGCCCGTGATGACGGACAGCCTCGCCGGGTCCGTCGACGCCATCCTTGCCGTATTGATCGACCCGTCCCTGGACCTTCTCCCGCAGATTGCGGTCTGGCCCACTCAAGGCCCGACCTCGGAGACCTTGTTGGTCAGGCGCGACGGCGACAATGTCACCTACATAACGCCGCCGAAGCTGATCGAGCCGATGCCCGGGTTCCTCGAGTACCGCTTGCCCGTCTCGCAAACGGATCGGCCGGCCGTAATGGCCGTCCTGGAAGGCAAGGGCGTACGCGAGGGCATCGACTACCGCGGCGTCGAACAACTGTCGGCTTCCGACAGGGTGACCGGAGTGCCCTGGACGGTGGTCACCAAGACGGATACCGACGAGGTCATGCAGCCGTTGCGCCGGAAGATCACCACCATTGTGATCGTGATTGGAGTGACGCTGCTGCTGGCGGCCGGCCTCATGGTCACGCTGTGGCGCGGCCAGATCGCCAGCCAGGTCGCCTTCCGCGAGCGTGTGCTCGAGAAACGCCACGCGACCTCCGAGCATTTTGCCCAGCTCACGCGGCTCGCGCGTGACATCATTCTGCTTCTCGATCCGAATGACCACATCGTCGAGGCGAACCAGGCGGCGGTCACCGCCTACGGCTATAGCGAACAGGAATTGCTAACCTCCGGAATCTCCTCCCTGCGGCCTCCCGAGGAACAGGGCAAATCCGAAGATCAGTGGCGAGGCGCGGAAGCCACGGACGGTGTCCTGTTCGAGACGGTCCATCAACGCAAGGATGGCACGACTTTCCCCGTGGAGGTCAGCGGCCGCACCCTGGACATCGATGGCAAGCGCTACCGGCAGGCGTTCATCCGTGACATCTCCAAGCGCAAGAATCTGGAACAACAAGTGGTCCGCCTCAGTCGCGTGCAGCGCGCGCTGCTGGTCGCCAGCAGCAACCTGCTGCGCGCAGAGAGCGAGACACAACTCTACGAGACCATGTGCAATGTCCTGATCGACCTGGGCGGTTACCGGATGGCAGCCGTTGCCCTGCCCAGCGACGACGCGGGGCAGACCATCCGGTACGGGGCGATCGCCGGCGTCGACGACGGCTATCTGGAGCTGGCAAAGCTCTCCTGGGGCCACGGCCCAAGCGGGCAAGGGCCGACGGGAATTGCCTTCCGGAGCGGCGAAATCCAGATCAACCAGGATTTTGCAACCAATCCCCAGATGACGTCTTGGCGCGAGGAGGCCCGGAAGCACGGCTACGGTTCCAGCATCTCCCTGCCGCTGCGGACATCGGGCATCGTCTTCGGCGTGCTGATCTTGTGTGCCGCCGAGACCAACGCCTTCGACACGCAGGAAGTTTCGGTTCTCGCCCAACTCACCCAAGATATCTCCTACGGTATCACCTACCTCCGCGCGACCGCCCGGCGCATAGACGCCGGACGCACCGTCGTGCGCCTGTCGAAAGTAAACGCCGCGCTGCAGGGGGCGACCCGCGTCCTGCTCAGGACCCGTTCGTCGGCCGAAATCTATCAGGAGATCTGCGAGGTACTGGTCCAGTTCGGCGGCTATCGTCTGGCCAGCATTGCCACTCCCAACGACGATGCCGGCAAGACAGTGCGGTTCGTGGCGATCGCCGGCAGTGACGACGGCTACCTGGCGCAGACGGCCATCACCTGGGGCGACGGTGCGCGCTCTCGGGGCCCCACCGGCGCCGCGCTGCACACCGGCCTGGTACAGACCCACCAGGACTTCGCCAATAACGCAACGATGGCACCTTGGCGCGAAGAAGCGCTGAAGCATGGCCTCCGCGCCAGCATCGGCCTGCCGATCAGGAGGGCGGGCAGGACCATCGCCGCGCTCACGATCTACGCCGAGGAGCCGCACGCCTTCGAGAGCGACGAGGTCATCCAGCTGACCGCGCTCGCCGAAGACATCTCCTGGGCAATGGCTATGAAGAGCGAACAGCCCGGGGCAGGCTCGCTGTCCTGACGTCGGTGCGGCGTGGCCTGAGCGGCAAGGCATGCGGTGAGGCATCACGCCGCCATCGCCCAGCGCGACGCTTCACTCAGGACGACCATCAGTCCTGAAGCGGCAGCAAGATCGGCGCAGGGCGGCCAGGCCGGCGTCCGGTACCCCGCGAACGGCCGATGCAACCGCGGTCATCGGAAACCCCGTCATCCTGAGCGCCGCGAAGGATCTCACGCTCGCCCGGGAGTCCTCCGGTCGCTCCGTCAGGTCCTTCGCTTCAATCAGGACGACCATCAGCCCTGAAGCGGCAGCGAGATCAGCGCAGGGTAGCCAGGCCGACGTCCGGTGCCGCGCGAACGGCCGGTGCAGCCGCGGTCATCGGAAACCCCGTCATCCTGAGCGCCGCGAAGGATCTCACGCTCGCCCGGGAGTCCTCCGGTCGCTCCGTCAGGTCCTTCGCTTCACTCAGGACGACTATCAGCCCTGAAGCGGCGTCCCGATGCTCTCAGTTCACGCCGTACCGGGCGAACTCGCTGGAGATGTCCGACTGGATGCCGCTGGCGGTCGACATGTCGGCGATGCCCGCCGGGCCCTCGCCCTTGCGGCTTCGGGCGAGGCCACGTCCGTAGAGGGCGCGGGCGCGCTGGGGGTCGACCTTGAGCGAAGCGTTGTATTCGGCGATCGCCTTGTCGTACTGCTTCCGCTTCAGGTAGATCAGCCCCATATTGTCGTGCGTATAGGGGTCGTTGGGCGACAGGTTGAGGACCTCCTGGCAGTCGGCAAGGGCTGCGTCGAGGCTCGCGCCCATCACGGCCCGCGACAGGCACCTGTTGTTCAGCGCCGGCACCATCTTGTCGTCGAGCTTCAGCGCCTCGTCGTAGTCCGAGACCGCCTTGGCATATTCGCCCCTGTTGAAATAGGCGATTCCGCGGTTGAGGAACAGATTGGCGTCGCGCGGCCTGAGCCGGATCGCGTCGTTCAGATCCTCGGTCGCCTTCTCGAACTCGCCGAGGCTGCTGTAGAGGTTGGCGCGGCTGGCAAAGATGCGCGGGTTCTTCTGGTCGATGCGCAGCGCCTGTGAGTAGTCCTCGATCGCGCGGCCGGCATCGCCGCGCAAGGCCATGACCTGCGCGCGATAGTACAGCGCCGTCGGGTTGCCCGGCGACAGGCGCAGCGCGTCGTCGATATCGGCGAGCGCCCGCGGAAAGTCCCTCTTCAGTCCATAGGCGAAACCGCGCTGGATCAACGCGTTGATGTCGTCGGGGCTGATCTTCAACGCTTCGTCGAAATCGACGATCGCTTCGTCGAGCCTGTCCTTGAAGATCTTTGCCATGCCGCGGTTGATGTAGGCCAGCGGCTCCTTGGGATCGATCTCGATCGACGACGTATAGTCGGCGATGGCGTTGTCGAAGTTGTCGATGCGGTGGTAGGCGGCGCCGCGCTCGAAATAGGCGAAGGCCATGCCCGGCGCGAGCTTGATGGCGAGGTCGAGGTCGGCGACGGCTTCTTTCGTCTTGTCCATCTTCAGGTAGGCGGCGCCGCGGCCGAGATAGGCGCGCGGCTCCTTGTCGTTGATCTCGAGCGCCGATTCGAAGTCTTTGACCGCAGCCTCGTATTCCTGCTTGTCGATCAGGGCTATGCCGCGCTGGTAATAGGCGTTGGCCACCTGGTCGGCGGTCTGCGACGCGGCGGGATCCTGCTTGCCGTCCTTGTCCTTCTGCGTGAGCTTCAGGATTTCCGACGTTTGCAGGCCAAGCCGGACCGCTTCGTTGAAGTCGACGATGGCGCGGTCGGGATTGTTCCTCTGCCGCCACGTGACGCCGCGATTGATCAGCGCGTTGACTTCCTTCGGGTTGAGCCTGAGGGCGTGGTCGAAATCGACGACTGCCTCCTCGAACTTGCCTTTCTTGGTGTAGTAGACGATGCCGCGGTTGACGAGCGGGCTCGGGTCCTTGGGCGTCAACTCGTGGGCGATCGTGTAGTCCGCGAGCGCATTGTCGGCATCGCCGATACGGTGGAACGCGATGCCGCGCTGCATGTGCGCGAAGGCCTGGCCGGGCTTCAGCCTGATGCTCTCGGAGAAGTCGGCGATCGCCGCCTTCAGTTCGTTTTTGTACATGTACGACGCGGCGCGGCCCACATAGGCCGACGCATCACGCGGATTGAGGCGGATCGCCTCCGAGAAGTCGGCGATCGACTTGTCGTAGTCGCTCTTGTCGTACCAGGCGAGACCACGCTGGAAATGGGCGAAGGCGGCCTGCAGGGCGATCCGGTTGGCCTCCTGCTGCGGGTTCCTCGCCAGCTGGCTGGTGATCGTGTCGGGCACCCGGATGACCGACACCGGCTCGATCTTGTCCGGCAGAATCTTGATCGCCGTCGTGAAGTCGGAAATCGCCTGGTTCACGTCACCTTTCTTGCGATAGACGATGCCGCGATTGGTCCAGGCGCTGATTTCCTTCGGGTTGATCTTGAGCGCGGCATTGAAGTCGGCGATCGCGCCTTCGTTATTGTCCTTGCGCAGGTAGAGCACGATGCCGCGATTGATCAGCGGCAGCGTCTCGCGCGGCGCGAGGCGGATGGCATCGCTGTAATCGATGATCGCGCGGTCGGCCTCGCCGATGGTCTGATGGACGACGCCGCGCTGCATGTAGAGATGTGGATTGAGCGGCTGCGCCATGATGGCGTCGTTGTACATCCGGACCGCCGTCCGGAAGTCGGCCTTGGAGCGCTTGTCGCTGTCCGGGCCGCTCACCGACATGCCGCGGTGGAGGTAGGTCAGCGCCAGCGGGCCGCCCGACAGAAGTCCCTTGTCGATGACCTCCGTGCAGGCCGCGACCTTGGTCGGGGCATCGGCCCCGGTAGCGCCGTAGCAGACGTCCGCTTCGGACGGCTCGCCCGGCTTCCGGGTCGACGCCGCCTGCTGCTGTGTCGGGGGCTTGGCCGGAGTCCCGGCCTGCGCCGGCGCCTGCCCGCCCGGCTTTGCCGCTCCCGTCTGGCCGGGTCCCGGCTGTCCGGGTCCCGTCTTGGCAGGTCCCGTCTGGGCCGGGCCTGACGGGAGGGGGCCAGCGGGAGTATGCAGGGTCGGCGGCGGAGACGTGGGCGTGGGCTGCGCCGAAGCCGGCGTCACGGCAACGCAACACAGCGCTCCCAAGGCAGCGCCGCGGCTGACCCGGCGCAACACTGCGCCACGCTCAAAACCCCACATGACCATTCCTCTTGCCAATACGGACGGCCCCCAAAGCCATTCGCACGCGATAGGCGAAAGTACCCAATGACTGGACTTTTCAGATATTTGCAAGGCAGTGGCAAGGCCCACGGCTGCCGAAAACCCGCCACAATTCCGGGGCTCTCGGGGATCGCCATCGACGGCGGACCACTTTTTTGGCACCCTCCCGCGCTCGTAAAGGGAGGAAACAATAAAATGACAAACTCAATGCGTCCGATCGGACGCCGCACGGTCGTGGGCGGGATTGCCGCGGCCACCCTCGCCGCCCCGGCGATCGTCTCGGCCCAGGGCACCTACCCCAACAGAACGGTGCGCTACATCAATCCGTACCCGGCCGGCGGCGCCACCGACACGCTGTCGCGCATGTTCTGCGCCAAGATGACCGAGCTGAGCGGCCAGCAATGGATCGTCGAGAACAAGGGCGGCTCCGGCGGCAATGTCGGCGTGGACGCGCTCGCCCAGTCGGCGCCCGACGGCTACACGCTGGGCCTCGGCGGCATCGCCACCCACGCCATCTCGCCCACGCTCTATGCCAAGCTGCCGTTCAACGCGAAGACCGACTTCACGTTCATCACGACGATCTGGCAGTTGCCCAACATGCTGGTGGTCAATCTCGACCTGCCGGTGAAGACGGTGGCGGACCTGATCGAGCTGCTGCGCAAGAATCCCGGCAAGTATTCGTACGGCTCCGCCGGATCCGGCACGACGCTCCATCTGTGTGGCGAGCTGTTCAAGATCATGGCGAAGGTCGACATGCTCCACGTCCCCTATCGCGGCGCCGCCCCGGCGATGCAGGATCTGCTGGCCGGGCAGATCCAGATGATCTTCGACAACATCCCCGGCGCGCTGGCGCAGTCGCGCCCCGGCAAGGTGCGGGCGCTGGGCGTCACCTCGGCGAAACGCAGCCCGGTCGTGCCCGACGTGCCGGCCATTGCCGAGACCCTGCCCGGTTTCGACATCAGCTCGTGGACCACGCTCACCGGCCCGGCGAAGCTGCCGCCCGAGATCGTTGCGCGCCTCTCGGAACTGTCGAAGAAGGCGCTGGAAAGCGAGGATCTCAAGGCCAAGTTCTTCGAGCAGGCCTCGATCGCCATCTGGCGCACGCCGGCCGACACCCTGGCCTTCCGCGATTCCGAGGAGGCCCGCCTCGCGCCGATCATCAAGGCCTCCGGCGCCCGCGTCGACTAGCGCGCGCGAACCCGCTGGCGTGTAGACTGGGGGCATGCAGACCCTCAATACCGCCCAAACCGTCCTGTCGATGCTGGAAGTGAACGGCATCGACACCCTGTTCTGTCTCCCCGGCGTCCAGAACGATCCGTTCTTCGACGCGCTCTACGATCGCACCAACGCGATCCGGCCGATCCACGCGCGCCACGAGCAGGCCTGTGCCTACATGGCGCTGGGCTACGCGATGGCGACCGGCAAGCCCTCGGCCTACGTGGTCGTGCCGGGCCCCGGTTTCCTCAACACGACGGCGGCGCTGGCGACCGCCTATGCCGTCAATGCGCCGGTGCTGGCGCTGACCGGCCAGATCCAGCAGTCGATGATCGGCCGCAATGTCGGGCTGCTGCACGAGCTGCCCGACCAGCTGGCCATCATGCGCGGCCTCACCAAATGGGCCGAGCGCATCCCCTCGCCCAGCGCAGCGCCCGGCCTGGTGAACGAGGCCTTCCGGCGTCTCCTGTCCGGGCGCCAGCGCCCCGTCGCGCTGGAATGCGCGATGGACACCTGGGCCCGGCGCGCGCCGGTCGAGCTGATCGGCACGGCGGCCGTGGCCGATCCCTGCCCGGTCGACGAGGACGCCGTCGAGCGCGCCGCCAGGCTGCTGGGTAGCGCCGGGCATCCCATGATCGTGGTCGGCGGCGGCGCCCAGGGCGCGGGCGAATACGTCCAGCGCATCGCCGAGCTGCTCGATGCGCCGGTGATGACCGGCCGCATGGGCCAGGGCGTGATCGACGGGCGGCACCCTCTCTCGATCACGGCGCCGGCCGGCTACCGCTTCTGGGGAGAGGCCGACGTCGTGCTCGCGGTCGGCACGCGCCTGCAGCCACAACAGCAGAACTGGGGTCTCGACGACACGTTGAAGATAATCCGCATCGACGCCGACAGCGAGGAACTCGACCGCCAGCGCAAGCCCGAGATCGGCATCGTGGGCGATGCCACGGCGACGCTGAAGCTGCTGGCCGACCGCCTGGAAAAACACGCCCGCAAGCACAGCGGCCGGGCCGCGCATGTCGCCGCGATCAAGGCGGCGGCCACCAAGACGATCCACGAGACCCTGGCGCCGCAGATCGCCTATCTCGAGGCGATCCGCAAGGCACTGCCCGACGACGGCATCCTGGTCGATGAGCTGACGCAGATCGGCTACGCCGCGCGCTTCGCCTGGCCGAGCTACGGGCCGCGCACCTTCCTGTCGCCCGGCTACCAGGGCACCCTGGGCTGGGGTTATGCCACGTCGCTCGGCGCCAAGGTCGCCAGGCCCGACACGGCGGTGGTGTCGATCAGCGGCGACGGCGGTTTCATGTTCACCGCGATGGAGATGGCGACGGCGGCCCAGCACGGGATCGGCGTCGTGGCGGTCGTGTTCAGCGACGGCGCCTTCGGCAACGTGCGGCGCATCCAGCAGCAGTCGTTCAACAACCGCACCATCGCCACCGACTTGCGCAATCCCGACTTCGTGAAGCTGGCCCAGAGCTTCGGCATCGACGCGGTCCGTGTGACCTCGCCCGAGGAACTTGGCGCCGCCATCTCGCGCGGCATCGCCAGAGGCGCGCCCCTTCTGATCGACTGCCCCGTCGGCCAGTTCCCCGACCCGTGGCCGCTGGTGACGCTGCCGCGCAACAGGCCGCGGAAGGACTAACACCGCAGGAGAGCGACGCCTTTGATGTCATCCTGAGCGCAGCGAAGGATCTCCCGCGAGTTACGGAGTTCGTTGATCACTCCGCTGGGTCCTTCGCTGCGCTCAGGACGACAGATTGCGACATCCCGCCGTTCGCCCTGATCTCGGCGAGCAGCTCCGTGGCGTGCGCCTGGTCGGCGATGCGCTTGGAGGTGAAGCGCGGGTCGAGCGCCGGCGCCATCGTCAGCAGATGTGTCGCCAGAAAATCCGGCAGCGGCGGCGGCTCGGTCTGCTCCTCCGGCATCTCGACCTCGGCCATCGCGAAGTAGGTCGAACCGTCGTCGCGTTTGAAGAAATCGACGTCCCAGTGATAGCGGTCCTCGGGCCATGAGTAGCGGACCTTCAGCAGCGTCTCCTTGCGCTGGGTCCACAGCCGCGCAAAGTCGATGGCGCTGAGGCCGGTCTCGATCTCGACCACCTGGCCCTCGACGGTGCGCTTGTAGGTGAAGATGTGCTCGGTCCTGCCGTCGCCCTCGAGCGATCGGATGCGCAGGCCCGGCGCATCGAGATAGGCCTGACGTAACAGATGGCGCGCGACGCCCGGCATCGCCGCGAGCTGCGCCTCCAGTCCCGTGGCCCGTTCGTTCAGGACAAACTTGCGCTCGTTTTCGATCGGCATGCTAGAATCGTCACCATGGCCACACAGACAATCGACGACCTGCCGACTCCCGTCCTCATTCTCGACCGGGCGATCCTGCGCCGCAACCTCAAGCGCATGAGCGAGCGGCTGCGTAATGCAGGTGTCATGCTGCGCCCGCACCTCAAGACCGCGAAATCGGTCGAGATCGGCCGCATGGCCGTCGAGGGCCATGACGGACGCATCACCGTCTCGACCCTGGCCGAGGCGCGCTATTTCGCCGACGGTGGATTCAAGGACATTCTCTATGGCGTCGGCATCATCCCGGCCAAGCTCGCCGCCGTGACCGAGTTGCGCCGGCGCGGCGTCAACTTGCGCGTCGTCACCGACAATCTCGGCGTGGCGAAGGCCATCGCGGCGGCGGCCCGGGACGGCGACACCTTCTCCGTCTTCATCGAGATCGACAGCGGCGGTGGCCGTGCCGGTCTCCCCTATCCCGCTTTGCCCGGCCTGCTCGACATCGCCCGCGTGTTGCATGAGGCGCCCGGCGTCGACCTGGCCGGCGTCATGACCCATGCCGGCCACTCCTATCACCAGAGCACGCCCGACGGCATCGCAGCCGTCGCCGAGCAGGAGCGTCTGGCCATCGTGACCGCGGCCGAGAAGCTGCGCGAAGCCGGCATTCCCTGCCCCATCGTCTCAGGCGGCTCGACGCCGACGGCGATGCACTCGCGCGACTTCAGCGGCATCACCGAGATGCGGCCCGGCGTCTATGTCTTCAACGATCTCGACCAGGAATATATCGGGTCGTGCGGTGCCGGCGACATCGCGCTCTCGGTGCTGGCCTCGGTGATCGGCCACTATCCGCACCGCAACCAGCTGCTGGTCGATGCCGGCGCGCTGGCGCTCTCCAAGGACATCAGCGCGCAGGAATTCCAGCCCAAGGTCGGCTACGGCACCATCGCCGATCCGCCGGCCGCCGGCATGGCGGTGATCGAATGCTCGCAGGAACACGGCTTCGTCGCGGCCGACGATCCGCTGCCCTACGCCAACCTGCCGGTCGGCGCGCGCGTCCGCATCCTGCCCAACCACGCCTGCATCACCGCCGCCGCCTACGACCGCTACTACGTGGTCGACAGCGACCTCGACGGCGGCAGGTCGGTGGTCGACGTCTACGACCGCATCAACGGCTGGTGAGCGACCCCGCCCGTAGCCCATGCATCGAGACGGCTGCTGCGCAGCCTCCTCAGCATGAGGTTTTCTTTTCTGGCAGGCTATTGACATAGCTTTTTCAGAAGTACCGGCGAGCACCATTGATCCGTCAACGGTCACCACGGCACCAGATTCAGGGGGGTGCGACATTCGATTTGTTTATTTCGTTTATTTCGTTTGTTTCGTTTATTCGCCACGAATCCGACTTTTCCAACGGCCTGCCAGGCCAACCTTCACCTCCTCATCCTGGGCAGACGCGCGCCGCGCGTCGTCTCGAAGGATGGGCAACGGTCGCGATGTGACTACAGCGAACTCACCATGTGGCCGCCGTCGACGGTGATGATGCTGCCCGTCATGAACGAGCCCGCTTCCGAGGCGAGCAGCAGCAGGGCGCCGTCGAGATGTTCGGGCTGGCCGATGCGGCGCTGCGGGATGCGGTCGATCAGGCGCTGGCCGCCGGGAGTCTTCCAGAAGTCGCCGTTCATCTCTGTCTCGATGTAACCCGGGCAGATCGCGTTTACGCGGATCCGGTAGCGCGCCCATTCCATGGCCAGCGCCTGCGTGAGATGGATCAGCCCCGCCTTCGAGGCGTTGTAGGGCGCCACCTGGCCGATCGTGCGCAGCCCCAGGATCGAGGCGATGTTGACGATGGCACCGGGCCGCTTTGCCGCCACCCAGCGCCTGCCCGCCGTCTGCGTCATCAGCCAGGCGCCGCGCAGGTTGGTGTCGACGACCGAATCCCAGTCCGCTTCCGGCATCTCGAGCGCGGGCTTCACGATGGAAATGCCGGCATTGTTCACCAGCACGTCGACCGGCCCCAGCACCGCCTCGACCTTGTCGAAGGCCACCGCGATCGAAACCGCCGACTGCACGTCGAGATCGACAGCCAGCGCCCTGGCGCCGCCCTGCTGCAGTTCCGCCTGAAGGGAGGCGAGCCGGTCGGCGCGGCGCGCCGCGATCGCCACCGAAGCGCCCGCCTCGGCCAGCGTGCGCGCAAAGTGCACGCCGAGACCCGACGAGGCGCCGGTCACCAGGGCCACTTTGCCGCTAAGGTCGAATCGCTTGGACATGCCCGACGCTCCACTGTTTCATGCCGGCCTTATAGGCGAGCGACCCGTTTGGAGGAAACATGGACCTCGGTCTCAAAGGCAAGCGCGTGATGGTGACCGGCGGCACCAAGAGCATCGGCCGCGCCATCGTCGACACCTTCCTGGCCGAGGGGGCGGTGGTGGGCTTCTGCGCCCGCGATGCGGCACTGGTGAAGGAGCGCGAGGCGGAATGGCGCGGGCAGCAGGGCCGCGCCACCGGCACGGCGCTCGACGTGACCGACAATGCCGCGCTCAAGGCCTGGATCGACGGCTTCGCGGCCGACGGCGGTATCGACCATTTCGTCGCGAATGTGAGTGCGCTCGGCACCGACAACACGGTCGAGGGCTGGCGCAAGGCCATCGAGGTCGACCTCGTCGCCACCGTCAACGCGGTGCTGGCCGTGCGCCCGCATCTCGAGGCGCGCGGCCAGGGCGCGACGCTCACCATCATCGGCACGACCTCGCTGGTCGAAGTCGCCGGCCCGACCCAGCCCTATCGTTCGGTGAAGGCCGCCCTCGTGCCGATGGTCAAGTCGATGGCGATCGAGCTGGCCCCCAAGGGCGTGCGCGCCAACATGGTATCGCCCGGCACCATCCTCGAGGACGGCAACACCTGGGGCCGCCAGCGCGACGCCGCATCCGAACGCTACAAGCGGTCGCTGGCGCGCAATCCGACCGGCCGCATGGGCACGCCGCAGGAAGTGGCCAGCGCCGTCGTGTTCCTGTCCGGCGCGCCCGCCTCGTTCATCACCGGCATCAACATGGTGGTCGACGGCGCCATCACCTCGCGGGTGCAGTACTGACGCCTGCGCGCACGCCGTGGCCGCTGGTCGCCCTGCTGGTGGCGGCCGGCATGGTCGCCGCCTTCCAGGTCGGCAAGGCGCCGCCTGCCCTGCCATCGATCCGCGAGGATCTCGGCGCCACGCTGGAGCAGGCGGGCTGGCTGCTGTCGGTCATCAACCTGATGACGGCGCTGGGCGGCATGGCGATCGCGCTGACGGCCGACCGCGTGGGCCATCGCCGGCTCGCGATCTTCGGCACGCTGCTGGCCGGGGCCGCCAGCCTCGCCGGCGCCTTCGCCCCGAATGTCGAATCGCTGCTGTTGGGCCGTGTGCTCGAAGGGCTTGGTTTCATCACGGTCGTCGTGGCCGTCCCGAGCCTGCTGCTGCGTCTCACGCGGCCCGCCGACCAGCGCCTCGCCATGGCGATCTGGAGCACCTACATGCCGGCCGGGTCCGGCACGATGATGGTGATTGCCGCCATCGTGCTGCCCGGCACGTCGTGGCGCACTGTCTGGCTGGTCGCCGCCGCCGCGGCCGGCTTGATGGCCGTGGCGCTTCTGCTGCGCGCGGTGCCGCGCCGCGAACTCGACCCCTTGCCGGTCGCGCGCCGTCCGGTCCTCGCGGAAATGAAGGAAGTCGGGAGCAGCGGCGGGCCGCTTGCCGTCGCCCTGTGTTTCGGCGCCTATGCCTGCTGCTGGTTCGCGATCATCGGCTTCCTGCCGACGCTGCTGATCGAGCGGCTGGGCTATTCGACCTCGACCGCCGCCCTCGTCACGGCCGCGGTCGCGATACTGAACGTGGCCGGCAATCTCGGCGCCAGCTGGCTGCTGTCTCATGGCGTGCCCAGGGTCGTGGTGATCGTCGGTGCCTGCCTGTCGATGAGCCTGTGTGCCGCCGGCATCTTCGTGAGCGGCGTCCCGGACCTCGCGCGGCTGGTGCTGGCCGGCCTCTACTCGGCGGTGATCGGGGTCGTGCCGGGGGCCCTGTTCACGGCCATTCCGATCCATGCGCCGCGAAGGGAACTGGCCGGCGCGTCGACCGGCCTGCTGATGCAGGGCTCCAATATCGGCGGGCTTCTCGGCCCGCCGATCACCGGCGCCCTGGTAGCCGCCGGCGGCTGGCCGAGTGCGGCCTGGCTGACCACGGTCGCGCTGGCCGTGGCGGCCGGCGCCGGGCTCTTCCTGCATTGGCGCGAAAGGCTTAAACTCGGCCCATGATCTACGTCGACATCGTCTCCGATACGATTTGCCCCTGGTGCTACATCGGCAAGCGCCGCTTCGAGCGCGCGCTGGAGCAGAGCGGCCGCACCGATGTCGCGATCGCGTGGCGCCCGTTCCAGCTCAACCCCGACATGCCGGCCGAGGGCATGACGCGCGACGACTATGTCCGCGCCAAGTTCGGCGGCGGCGACCGGCCGCGCCAGATCTACCAGGCCATTGCCGAGAGCGGGCGCGAGGCCGGCATCGAGTTCCAGTTCTCTCGCATCAAGCGCACGCCCAACACCGTACTCTCGCACCGGCTGGTCCACTGGAGCGCCAAGAGCGAGCGGCAGGACGAGGTCGTGGCCGAACTGTTCAAGGCCTATTTCGAGGAAGGCCTCGACATCGGCGACCTCGACACGTTGATCGAGTGCGCCGTCCGCGCCGGCATCGAGGAAGACCTCGCCCGGCACTATCTCGCGGGCGACGAGGGCCGCCAGGAAGTCGTCGCTTCCGACGTCTACGCCCGCCGGCTCGGCATCAACGGCGTGCCCTGCTTCATCGTGAACCGCAAATACGCCGTGTCCGGCGCCCAGCCGCCGCCCGCCTTCGTCGAGGTCTTCAACCTCGCCGAACGCGACGCCGCCACCAGCGCGGCGCAGTCGACCGCCTGACGCGAAGGGCCTGCAACGGCTCCCCTCTGTCATCCCGAGCACAGCGAGGACCTTTCCACGCAGCCGATGAACGTCCTCGCTACGCTCGGGATGACATGGTGTGCGTGGCTCTCTCACATAATGATATGTCGACCATCATATGATATGATATTCGACATATCATGCCGATCAGCGCCACCCGCAAGGCTGCCATCCGGGCCGAGATCGTCGAGCACGCCGCCCGGCTGTTCCGGTTGCGCGGGCATGCCGGCACCAACATCGACGACATCATGCTGGCCGCCGGGCTGACGCGCGGCGCCTTCTACGCCCACTTCACCTCGAAGGAGGCCCTGTTCGCCGAGATCGTGCGGATGGGGCACGGGCTGCTGCCCCGGCTGCGCGCGGCGGAAAAACCCGCCGCCGTGCTGGAGGCCTATCTGGACCGGGAGAACCTGGGCGCCACGGCGCAGGCCTGTGCGCTGGCCTCGCTCGCCGGCGACGTGGCGCGCGCGCCGCTGGCGGCGCGGCTGGCCTATGCCAATGTGCTGCACGGGGTGATCGCCGAGCTGGCGCGCGGCAAACGCAGCAAGCTCGATGCCGAGGCGACTTCCGTGGCGATCCTCGCGGTCGGCGCGGTCACCCTGGCGCGGGCATCGGGCGACACGCGGCTCAGCGACTGGCTGCTGCGCTGTGCCCGCCGTACAGCGAAGGCGCTGATGAAGACCAGGCCCCGATCAAAGCCAAAGCCCAAGAAGACGTCTAAGCGGCGAGCTTCGCCAGGGAAGAAATGATCGACGTCACGCCCGACAGCCGCTGGCGCTCGTCCTTCCAGACGCGCTGCACGATCACGCGGTGATCGGGCCTGAGCTTCACCAGCGGCGCGTTCTTCTGGATCCAGCCGATCAGGCGCTCGGGCTTCTCGAACTTGTTGTCGTGGAAGCTGAAGACCACCGCCTTCTCGCCGGCGTCGATCTTCTCGACCTGGGCGGCGCGGCACAGCAGCTTCAGGGCCACCGTGTTGAGCAGGAACTCCGCCTCCACCGGCATGCGGCCGAAGCGGTCGACCAGCTCGGCGGCGAAGGAATCGATCTCGGCCTGGCTGGTGAGCCCGCCCAGCCTGCGGTAGAGGCCCATGCGCACCGACAGGTCCGCGACATATTCCTCGGGGATCAGCACCGGGATGCCGAGGTTGATCTGGGGCGACCATTCCGACTTCTCGGCTTCGTGCGAGCGCCCGCGCGCGGCCGCCACCGCCTCCTCGAGGAGCTGCTGGTAGAGTTCGATGCCGACCTCGCGGATATGGCCCGACTGTTCGTCGCCCAGCAGGTTGCCGGCGCCGCGGATATCGAGGTCGTGGCTGGCGAGCTGGAAGCCTGCGCCCAGCGTGTCGAGGGTCTGCATGACCTCGAGGCGCTTGGCCGCCGCCTCGTTCAGCGCCTTCCCCGGCGGCACGGTGAGATAGGCATAGGCCCGCGTCTTGCCGCGGCCGACCCGGCCGCGCAGCTGATAGAGCTGGGCCAGGCCGAACATATCGGCGCGATGGATGATCATGGTGTTGGCGTTGCGAATGTCGAGGCCGCTTTCCACGATGTTGGTCGACAGCAGCACGTCGAACTTGCCCTCGACGAAATCCTGCATCGTGTTCTCGATGGCGGTCGGCGCCATCCGCCCGTGCGCCATGCCGAGCCGCATCTCCGGCACCAGTTCGCGCAGCTCGACCGCCACTTCGGCCAGGTCCTCGATGCGCGGACAGACATAGAAGGTCTGGCCGCCGCGGAACTGCTCGCGCAGCAGCGCTTCGCGGATGGTCACGCCGTCGAACGGCGTGATGAAGGTACGCACGGCCAGACGATCGACCGGCGGCGTGGCGATCAGGCTCATGTCGCGGACGCCGGTCAGGGCCAACTGCAGGGTGCGCGGGATCGGCGTGGCGGTCAGCGTCAGCACGTGGACGTCGGTGCGGATTTCCTTGAGCCGCTCCTTGTGGCCGACGCCGAAATGCTGCTCCTCGTCGACGATCAGCAAGCCGAGGTCCTTGAACTCGATGCTCTTGGACAGAAGCGCATGCGTGCCGCACACGATATTGATCGTGCCGTCCTTCAAGCCCTCCTTCGTGGCCTTGGCTTCCTTGGCGGTGACCAGGCGCGACAGGCGGCCGATGTTCACCGGCAGGCCCTGGAAGCGCTCAACGAAGGTGCGATGGTGCTGGCGCGCCAGCAACGTCGTGGGGCCGATGATGGCGACCTGCTTGCCCGACATGGCTGCGACGAAAGCCGCACGCAGGGCGACCTCGGTCTTGCCGAAGCCTACATCGCCACAGATCAGCCGGTCCATCGGCTTGCCCGACGACAGGTCCTCGATCACGTCGGAGATGGCCTGCAGCTGGTCGTCGGTCTCGGCATAGGGGAAGCGGGCGCAGAATTCGTCGTAGAGTCCCTCGGGCGGGCTCAGGGTCTCGCCGCGCCGGATCGCACGCTCGGCGGCGATCTGGATCAGGCGGTCGGCCATGTCGGCGATGCGCTGCTTCAGCCTGGCCTTGCGCGACTGCCAGGCCACGCCGCCCAGGCGGTCGAGCACCGCGCCCTCCTCCGACGAGCCGTAGCGGCTCAGCACGTCGATGTTCTCGACCGGCAGGAACAGCTTGTCGCCGCCGTCGTAGGTGAGCCGCAGGCAGTCGTGGCGCGCGTTCTGGATTTCGAGCGTCACCAGCCCCTCGTAGCGCCCGACGCCGTGCTCGCGGTGGACCACCAGGTCGCCGTCGCTGAGCGCCGAGGCCTCGGCGATGAAGCGCTCCGACGGGCGGCGCTTCTTGGCCGGCCGCGACAGGCGGTCGCCGAGAATGTCCTCCTCGCCGATGACCTCCAGACCGTCGAGCACGAAGCCGTGCTCCAGCGGCCAGATCGCGATGGCCAGCACCGCAGGCGGCAGGCCCTGCACCATGGCGAAGTCGGCGGCCATCACCGGCGTTGTGGCGCCGTGCTCGTGCAGGAGATGCTGGATCCGGGTGGTCGAGCCCTCGGTGTAGCCCGCGATCACGACGCGGCGGCCGGCGGCGTTGGCCGCCTTCACGTGCTCCGCCACCTTGTCGAACAGGTTCACGCCCTGCGCCGTGCGCGCCTGCGCGAAGCCTTCGTGGCGGCGGCCGCCGAGGTCGATCGTGTTGACCGCTCCCGGCGCGGCGTCGAAGCTCAGGAACTGCGCGACCGTGCGGCCGTCGAGCAGGCGCTCCCATTCCGACGGCTTGAGATAGAGCCGCTCCGGCGGGACCGGCTTGTAGTCGGCGCCGCCGGTCATGCCGCCCTTGGCGCCGGTCTTCTGGCGGGCGTCGTAGTAATCGGTGATCAGCTCGTCGCGCGCCGCGAAGGCCTCGGCCGCCTCGTGGTCCGCCGTCACCAGCGCGCCGGGGCAGTAATCGAGCAGCGTCTCCATGTGGTCGTGGAACAGCGGCAGCCAGTGCTCGACGCCGACATGGCGCTGGCCGGCCGATACCGCCTCGTAGAGCAGGTCCTCGCCCGAGACGTTGCCGAACAGCTCGCGATAGCCGGTGCGGAAGCGCTCGATGCTCTGCGGCGTCAGCAGCACCTCGCTGACCGGCAGCAGCACGACCTCGTCGCGGTTGCCGGTCGAGCGCTGGCTCATCGGATCGAACGAGCGGATGGCCTCCAGCGTGTCGCCGAACAGGTCGAGGCGCAGCGGCTCGGTGGTGCCCGGTGGGAACAGATCGAACAGGCCGCCGCGCACCGCGAACTCGCCCGGCTCCATCACCGTCTCGGCGCGGCCATAGCCGTTCTCGGACAGGAACTTCGTGAGCCAGCCCACGTCGACCGTCTGGCCCTTGCGCAGGATCGTCGCGGCCTCGGCATAGAGGCTGCGCGGCGGCACGCGCTGCAGGGCCGCGCCCACCGACGCCAGGATGATCCGGGCCGGCGCGCCAGGCGCCTTGGGCGCCGCCAGCCGGCTCAGCGTCTCAAGACGCTCGGCCACGATGTCGGGATGAGGCGACAGCCGGTCGTAGGGCAGACAGTCCCAGGCCGGGAAAACCAGCACCTCGCGTTCGGGGCTGAAGAAGCGCAACCCGTCCTGCAGCCGCTCCAGCCGCTGGCCGTCGCGCGCCACGTGCACAATGTCCGCGCCGCCGGTCGCCCGTGCCAGTTCGGCCAGGACCATCGCGTCGGCGCCTTCCGGCAGGCCCGCAATCGTCCATTTTCCGGCCTTGCGCGCAATCGAGGCCAGCGAATTCACGAACGGCAGCGACACTAGAACCTCACGCGGAACGCCAGCAGCGTGCGTACCACCGGCGTGTCGTGCTCGGGCGGGACGGCCGTCTTGCCCGCGATCCAGTCGTAGATGTCGTTGTCGCCGACCGCGAGCAGGCGCTCGTACTGGTCGAGCTCGGCGGCGCCGAATTCGGCGATATGGGCGCGCGCGAACTGGCCAAGGAGGATGTCGTTCTCCTTGTTGCCGCGATAGGTGCTGCGGTACAGCAAACGCTTCCGGCGCGTTTCCAGATCCGTGTCGGTGGTCATATCTTCCACGGTCATGCTCCCGGGCAGGTTTTCCCCAGTCCCGGGCCGAAAAAGGGGCGTAGCATATAGGCGGCGGCGATGACGAAGTCACGCAGCCCCTGAGCAAGCCAACCATGCGCCCGCAAAGCCTCACGCCCCTCTTCGCTCATGTGACGTCGCTGCCCGGGATCGGCCCGCGGCTGGGCACGCTCGTGGAAAAGCTGGCGGGCCCGCTGGTCGTCGACCTGCTGTGGCACCTGCCCTTCGCCGTGATCGACCGGCGCAACGCGCCCGACGTCGCCCAGGCCCGCGGCAGCGAGGTCGCGACGCTCACGGTCACGGTGGACGAACATCTCGTGCCGCACAGTCCGCGCCAGCCCTACAAGGTCTGGTGCAGCGACGAGAGCGGCCGGATCTGCCTCACCTACTTCAACGGCCGCGAGGACTATCTCAAGAAGCTGCTGCCGCCGGGCGAGACCCGGGTGATCAGCGGCACGGTCGAGATCTACCAGGGCGAGGTGCAGATGACGCACCCCGACCATGTCGTGCCGCTGGCGGAGCGCGACGGAATCCTGCGCGTCGAGCCGGTCTATGGCCTCACCGCCGGCCTGACCCAGCGGCCGGTACAGAAGGCGATCGCCGCTGCCGTCGAGCGCGCGCCCGAGCTGCCCGAATGGCAGGACGCGGCGTTCCACAAGAAGCAGGGGTTCAGCGACTGGAAGACGGCGCTGGGCCGCACCCACGCGCCCGCCGAGCCCGGCGATCTGTCGCCGTCGCACCATGCCCGCGCGCGGCTGGCCTACGACGAACTGCTGGCGAGCCAGCTCGCCATCGCCTTGGTGCGACACCACAATCGCACGCTCGCGGGACATGCCACCGAGGGCGACGGCCGGTTGCGCCGGGCCGCCCTCGCCGCGCTGCCCTTCGAGCTGACGGCCAGCCAGCAGACAGCCATCGCCGAGATCGCCGCCGATCTGGCCAGGCAGGAGCGCATGGTGCGCCTGCTGCAGGGCGATGTCGGCAGCGGCAAGACCCTGGTGGCGCTGCTCGCCATGCTGATCTGCGTCGAGGCCGGCGCGCAGGCCGCGATGATGGCGCCGACCGAACTGCTGGCCCGCCAGCACTACGCCACCATCGCGCCGATCGCCGAGGCGGCCGGCGTGCGCATCGCACTTCTGACCGGCCGCGACGGCCAGCGACTCAAGAAGCAGACCTTGCAGGGACTGGCCGACGGCACGATCCAGCTGGTGGTCGGCACCCATGCGCTGGTGCAGGAGGATGTCGAGTTCGCCAACCTCGCCCTGGCCGTGGTCGACGAACAGCACCGCTTCGGCGTCCATCAGCGCATGGCGCTGTCGTCGAAGGGCCATGCCGTCGATCTCCTGGTCATGACGGCGACGCCGATCCCGCGCACCTTGATGCTGGCGGCCTATGGCGATCTCGACGTCTCCAGGCTCACCGAGAAGCCGGCCGGCCGCCAGCCGATCGACACGCGCACCATTCCGCTGGAGCGAATCGGCGAGGTGGCCCAGGGCATCGGCCGCCAGATCGCGACCGGCGCGCGCGTCTACTGGGTCTGCCCGCTGATCGAGGAATCCGAGGAGATCGACCTCGCCAACGTGACCGAGCGCTTCCGGCTGTTGAACGACCGCTTCCCCGGCAAGGTCGGCCTGCTGCATGGCCGCCTCAAGGGCGCCGAACGCGAGGCCACGATGGCCGCCTTCTCCGACGGGCGGCTGTCGATCCTGGTCGCCACCACCGTGATCGAGGTCGGGGTCGACGTGCCGGCGGCCACGGTGATGGTGATCGAGCATGCCGAGCGCTTCGGTCTGGCGCAGCTCCACCAGTTGCGCGGCCGGGTCGGACGCGGCAGCGCCAAATCGACCTGCCTGCTGCTCTACGCGATGCCGCTGGGCGAGACCGCCAAGGCGCGGCTGGCGATCATGCGCGAGACCGAGGACGGCTTCCGCATCGCCGAGGAGGATCTCAAGCTGCGCGGCGCCGGCGAGCTTCTCGGCACCCGCCAGAGCGGCCTGCCCGACATGCGGCTGGCTGACCTCGCGGTCCATAACGAGCTGCTCGAGGCAGCCCGCGACGATGCCCGTCTGGTGATCGCCCGCGATCCCGACCTGCAGACCGAGCGTGGCACGGCCCTGCGCGCCCTCCTCTACCTCTTCCGCCGCGACGATGCGGTGAGGACGCTGCGGGCGGGGTGAGCCGCTCATTTTCCTCCCCAGTCCGCTGGGGAGGTGTCCGCGTCTTACGTCGACGGAGGGGTCATGGTCTTTGTCGCGCATGACCCCATCGCCCCGTAAGACGGGGCACTTCCCCATTTGAATGGGGAAGGAAGTAACGAGGACAATGATCAGCCAAGCTGGCTGACGTAAGTGCGCAGCGCGTCACGCGCCGCTTCGGCGGCCTTGTCGGCATCGGCGCGACGTTTGGCGAGTGCTTCCAGGTCTGTCTCCTGCTTGTCGAGCGTTGCAAGATAGCGGCGCTGGAGGTCGCTGTTGGCCGGCACGCGCGCCAGGTTGTCGCGCAGTCGCGCCTGTTCCTGCACGATGGCCTGCCGCTCGGCATCGACCTGCTGGACCTTGCGCTGGGCTTCGGCCGCCGCCTGCTGGAGCTGCAGCACCCGGGTGAGCGCATCGCGCGTCCTGGCGTCGAATTCGCGGGCCTGGGCATAGACGCGGATCTGGTCGGCCGCGCTCTCGACCAGCCGGATCTCCTGCTGCTGCGTCTGCTCCTGCACGACCTCGAACGTCTGGGTCTGATCGCCGCCTGGAAGCTGGAACGGGATGCGGTAGTTGCCTTCGCTCAGCTCGACGTCCTTCGATTCGGGCTTGGTCAGTGTCCAGCCCGGCAGGCGGCGCTGTACCACGACGAGCTGGCGCGGCTCCTTGGCCGGGCCACGCACGCGATAGACCGTCGTCTGGCGCACGACGCGCGAGAGCCGCAGCGCGCCATTGGCGATGGTGCCGGTGGACAGGCGTTCGCTCTGCGCCACGTCGCGCTCGATCGTGATCTTCTCGTCGAGCGCATAGGCCAGCAGGCGCGTCTCGCCGACCGGGAAGCCCGAGAGGCGCGCATCGCCGACATAGGAGACGGAACCCGCCTTGTCGCGTTCGTAGAGCGTGATGAGGCCCGGCGGCAGGCCCGATTCGCCATCGTTGGTCAGGCGGATCGCGGCCAGCGGATTGCGGGTGGCGGTCTCGGCCTGATAGAGCGCGAGCCGCTGCGCCGGCACCTGGCGGTCGACAATTGGAATCGAAAGCGTGCGGCCGTTCTCGACGCTGACGGCGCGAGGGAACCTGAAGATCACCTGGGTGGCGGCATCGCTCGCCTCGATCTGCTCGGCAGCGGTCGCCATCTCCACCGGCGGCGGTGGCGGCGCCATGGCCGGCGCGGACGTCGAACGCTCCTGCTGTGCGCGATAGGGCGCGGGCGCCGGCATCGGCAGCGCCGACTTCGCGCGCTGGTCGGCTGCGACCCCACCGCGGTCGAGGCCCGGCATCAGGCGGCCGGCAACTTCGACCGGCACTTCGGGGCGCGTCACGTAATAGGCATTGTAGAGGGCCTGGTGGAACGCGACCGGCCGGCCCGACACGAGAGTGAGCTCGACGTCCTTCCAGTCCTGGCCGCTCATGTTCTCGACCACCGCCCAGCCCTGCAGCGCCGAACGCGCCGCGGCGGGATCGGCGCCCAGAGTGAGGCGATACGAGGCCTTCCACACCGGCGCCTCGACGATGTAGGCGACGCGCACCGTGCGCCTGCCCTGCCCGCGCATCGAAAGGTCGATGGTGCGGGCGTCCTTGGCGCGATTGCCCTGGATGGCGACCAGCGCCTGGCCGACCTTGTCGCGCAGCGCGGCATCAGCGAATTGCAGGTTCTCGGCGTCTTCCAGGATGAACTGCTGCAGGCCGCGGTCGGTGTAGAGCGTGACCCGCGTGCGCTTCTGCGTGCCCTTGCCGTCGGGCAGCGCGACGCTGTCCTCCTCGACCGAGACGATGCGGCCGGAGATCGAGCGGCTGCCGCCCACGGTGACCTGGGCGCCCTTCAGGGTCTGCAGCAGCTCGGCGGGCGATCCCAGCGAATTCTGGTCGAACGGCAGATCCTTGAACGCCTGAGCCAGCGGCTCGCGGCCGGGCAGGCTGAGCCCGCCGACGCTGCCCTTGTCGTCATAGACGACCAGGCTCTTCAGAACGTCGTCGACCTGACCCAGCGACACGGTGAGCTTCAAGGTGGCGTCGCCGTCGACGCTCGCCTCGTATTCAAAATAGCCGAGGCCGCCCGACGAAAGCATGACCCGCTTCAGCGCGAGGTCCTGTGCTAAAGCGAAGGTCGGGAACGCAAGAAGACCCACGAGGGCCACGACGTTCATCAAAATGCGCATGGTCTCTCCCGGTCGATGCCCGCGCACCGTGCATAGAGACTGTGACACAAGGACGGCGGAGGCGCGACGAAACTACGGGTAGCACCGCGCACACCTGTCACCCTGAGCGCCGCGAAGGATCTTGCGCCAGCCGTCAGGTCCTTCGCTGCGCTCAGAGTCTGGCCGGAAATGAATGCAGCTAAAACAAGAGGCTATGAATAGCCCCAATAACCTCACCCTGAGGAGCGAACGCAGTGAGCGTCTCGTCGCGCGGAGTAACCTCCGCGCTGGGGTGGGAACGCGCACCTTGCTTGTTGCCCATCCTTCGAGACGCGCCGTGGAGTTTATCCCGAGGTACTCGAGGGGCGGCGCTCCTCAGGATGAGGTAAGTGCTTGAATCGATTCAATTCATTTCCGGCCGGCCTCTCAGGACGACATGACTTACGCCAGCGCGTCCTTCAGGGCTTCCAGTGGCAGCAGCACGCATTCCTGGCGGGACTTGTGCGCGGCCACGGGTGCGAAGGCGGCAAACGGCTCGTGTGCTTCGCCCGGCTCTCGGCCGAGGGCGCGTTCGGCGTCGTGGCGCAGTTCGGCGATGCCGGCAGAGTCGCGGCCGACCGCGACCGCAGAGAGCGCCGAGGCCGAGGCCTGGCAGAGCAGGCACCCACGCACCTGGTGGGCGATCTCGGCGATGCGGCCGTCCCCGTCGAGTTTCACGTCGACGATCACGCGGTCGCCGCACAGCGGGTTGTCGCGCCGCGCCGTCTTCGTCGGATTCTCGAGTTTTCCGGCACCGGTCCTGGCCTTGGCGAGTGCCACGATGCGCTCCTGGTAGAGCTGGTCGCTCATCGCAAGGTCTTCGCGGCGTGCGCGACGCCGGCCAGCAGCGCGTCGATGTCGCTACTGTCGTTGTACGGCGCCATCGACACCCGTGTCGTGCCGTCGAGGTCGAACCTCTCCATCAGCGGCTGCGCGCAATGATGCCCGGCACGGACAGCGACGCCGAACGAGTCGAGCGTCTGCGCCACGTCGTGCGGGTGCACGCCGTCCAGCAAGAAGGACACGACAGGATAGCGGTTTTGCAACCCCGCCGGGCCGAAGAGCTGGGTGCCGTCGATCTTCTGCAGGCCGTCCATCAGGCGTTGCACCAGGTCCATCTCGTGGTCGTGCACAGCCGTCCAGTCGAGCGCCTGCATCCAGGCGCAGGCGGCACCAAGGCCGATCGCCGGACCGATCGGCGGTGTGCCGGCCTCGAAGCGGCGCGGCGACGGCGCCCAGGTCGTCTCGGCCAGGGTCACGCGGCCGATCATCGAGCCGCCGCCCATGAAAGGCGGCATCGCGTCGAGAAGCTCCGGCCGCCCCCACAGCACGCCGATGCCGTTCGGCCCATAGGCCTTGTGTCCGGAGAAGGCGTAAAAATCGACGCCCAGCGACGGCAGGTCGAGGGGCCCGTGCGGCACACGCTGGGCGCCGTCGAGCATGACCTTCGCGCCAACCGCCTTCGCCGCCTCGACCACGGCGCGCACGTCGAGCAGCGCGCCGGTGACGTTGGAGACATGCGCCAGCGATACCAGCTTCGTGCGGGGTGTCAGCAGGCGCGGCAGGGCCGTGAGATCGATGCGGCCGTCGTTCGTGACCGGCAGCATGTCGAGTTCGATGCCCGAGCGCGCGCGCAGCAGCTGCCACGGCACGATGTTGGAATGATGCTCGAGTTCCGACAGCAGGATGCGGTCGCCGGGCTTCAGCAGCGCACCATAGGAAAAGGCCACCAGATTGATCGCCGCCGTGCAGCCTCCGGTGAAGACGATCTCCATCGTCGGCACGCCGAGGAACGACGCGACCTGGGCACGCGCATTCTCGTAGGACTCGGTAGCCCGCTCGGCCAGCCGATGGACGCCGCGCAGCACATTGGCCCGGCCGGTCGTCTCGTAGCGGCGCACCGCGTCGATGACGGCCAGCGGCGTCTGCGCCGAGGCGCCGTTGTCCAGGTAATGGATCGGCAGCCCGTCGATGATCTCGGACAGGATCGGAAACTGGCCGCGGCCGGCGGCGACATCGAAGCTCATTGTTCCGTCTCTTCGCTGGGAGCGCGCCACTCCAGTGGCGCTTCTTCCCTGCTGCTGCGGCAATGCATGAGCGCGACTGGAGTCGCGCGCTCCCGGCAGAACGTCATGCGGGTATCCTCGCCCGCCATGCCGCCAGCGCCTCGGGCGTGTCGATGTCGGTGATCGCCGCCTCGCCCGTCATTTCGACTTCGCAGACCAGATCGGCATGCTCGCCGATCAGGTGCTTGGCGCCGCTGTCGCCCGACAGCTTCGCCATCTCGGGAAAGAAGCGCCGCGCCCACAGGACGGGGTTGCCCCGCTTGCCGCCGACCGTCGGCACGCAGATCGCGCGGCCCTCGACCGGACTGAACGCGGCCATCAGGCGATTGAGCAGCGGCGCGCCCACGCCCGGCATGTCGCCGAGCTGGACCACCGCCGCATCCACGGTGGTCGGCAGTGCCGCGATGCCGGTCCGCACCGACGTACTGAGGCCTTCGGCGAAATCCGGGTTGCCGACGAAGCGCACGCGCGAGCGCGGCGGCACGGACGCCTCGACCGCGGCGCGCACGTCGTCGGCCATGTGGCCCAGCACGACGACGACCTCGACCGCCTGCGAGGCGAGCGCCGCCTTCACCGCGTGGACGACCAATGGTGCGCCTTCGGCTTCGGCCAGAAGCTTGTTCGGGCCGCCCATGCGCGTCGAGCGTCCGGCGGCCAGCACCAGCACGGCCACGCGCGGCGCCTGCTGCGGGCTCGCTTCCTCGGAATCGGTCTCGTCGCGCGGCTGCGGCCGGCTGGGAATCTCCGCGAGCAGCCCGCCCGAGCCCATGCGCACGATCTCGGCACGCCCGACCGGCAGGCGTGCCGCCAGCCGCTCCAGCACCATGTCGAAGCCGTTGTACTTGGGCGACTTGGCGCAGCCCGGCAGGCCCAGCACCGGCTTGCCGTCGAACTCGGCCGTGAGCAGCAGGTTGCCCGGATCGACCGGCATGCCGAAATGGATGACCTTGCCGCCCGCCGCCTCGATGCCGGCCGGCACCACGTCGTTGCGGTCGACGATCGCCGAGGCGCCGGCGATCAGGAACAGGTCGCAGCCCTCGGACTTCAGCTCGACGAGCGCGGCGGCGATCGCCGTGGCGTCGTGCGCTACCCGGCGCTCGCCGTTCAAGGTGCTGCCCAGCGAGGTCAGGCGTTTGGTGGTCGTACTCACGGCCTTGTCTAAAACCTTGTCGCGCGTGCCAGGCAGCCGCGTCTGGACCAGGCCGGCTCGCATGGCGTGGAACGGCGCGACCGCGATCATCGGGCGGTTGGCGGTCTTGGCGACATCGACGGCGCGCGCCACGGCGGTGCGCGGTGCGCCATAGGGAATGATCTTCACCGTCGCCACCATCTGGCGCGGCTCGACCCGCGCGAACGGCGGCAGCGTCGCCACGGTCACCGATTCATGGAGTTCGTTGAGCACGTCGATGCGCTCATGGTCGAGCACGGCGAGCCCGGCCTCGCGGGCGAAATGATTGCAACGCCCGGTGAAAGCCGCGGTGACGTCGATCCCCTCGCCGGCCAGCGCCTTGGCGATCGCCGCCGCGGCCTCGTCCTCGTGCATGTCGTCGGCATCGAGACGGGCGGCGATCACCGTCGAGACGCCGGCTTCCTTCAGGCGCGCGACATCGTCGTCGGACAGGACGCGGCCCTTGGAGAAGTTGATCCCGCCGGCGCGCCGGCTGTGCGCCAGGATGGCGCCGGCGGCCTCGTCGACCGGTGTCTCGCCGAATCTCACGCGGCCGCCACCTTCGGGGCGGCAAGCTTGGGCGCCGAGAGTGCTTCGAGCCGGCGCGCGCGCACCTCGATGATCTGGCCCAGGATCGAGATGGCGATCTCGGCCGGCGACTTGGCGCCGATATTCAACCCGACCGGACCGTGGACGCGTGCAAACATCTCCTCGGTGATGCCGGCCTCGGCCAGGCGCTCCTTGCGCTTGGCGTGGGTCTTCCGGCTGCCCAGCGCGCCGATGTAGAAGACGTCGGCCTTCAGCGCCGATTCGAGGGCCGGATCGTCGAGCTTGGGATCGTGGGTCAGCGTCACGACGGCGGTCGAGCTGTCGAGGCCCATCTCCTGGAAAGCCTCGTCGGCCCAATCCTGGATGACCTTCACGCCGGGAAAACGCTGCGTCGTCGCCCAGGCGCCGCGCGGATCGACGACCGTGACATCGAACTCGAGCATCGCCGCCATCGGCGCCAGCGACTGCGCGATATGCACCGCGCCGACGATCACGAGCCGCGGCGGCGGCACATAGACGTTCAGGAAGATCTTGGCATCGCCGAGAGCGATGGTCTCGCTCTTGCCGATGTCCATGGCGCGCTGCGCGGCCGAGAGGATCGCGGCATCGCCGGCAAGTTCGCCCGTGGCGTCGTCGCGATAGACCAGCGCTTCGGCCGCATCGCTGAGGCGGGTCGCGAGCGTCACCGCCCGCCGCTCGGCGCGCGCTTGCTGGAGCGCCGTGAGAGTTTCGGCTTTCATCGGATCAGTTCACCTTCTCGACGAAGACCTGGACCTTGCCACCGCAGGCCAGCCCGACATCCCAGGCCTGCTCGTCGGTGACGCCGAAATCGAGCAGCCGCGGCTTGCCGTCCTTGATGGCATCGAGCGCCTCCCGGACGACCGCGCCTTCGATACAGCCGCCGGAGACGGAGCCCACCATGTTGCCGGCATCGTCCACCCCGAGCTGGCTGCCCACGGGGCGCGGCGAGGATCCCCAGGTGACGATCACGGTGGCGATGGCGACGCCCTTGCCGCCCGCCTTCCACTTGCCGACCTGATCGAGAACTTCCAGTGCGTCGCTCATGGTCTACTCCTTGCGAAGTTCGGTCTGCCATCCCGACAGGCGCTTGTCGGCCCCGACGGTGCGCGTGCCCAGCGCCGCGATCAGGCCGGACAGGCTTTCCAGATTGTGGACGGGCCTGAATTCGTCGACATGCGGCAGCATCGCCTTGTTGCCCTGAGACTTGGGCTCATAGGCGCCGTACCGCAAGAGCGGGTTGAGCCAGATCATGCGTGAGCAGGACTTATGCAAGCGTTCCATTTCCTCATCCAGGCCGGACGCGCCCTCGCGATCGAGCCCGTCGGTGATGAGGAGAACGACCGCGCCCTGCCCCAGGACGCGGCGCGACCACTTGTTGTTGAATTCGTGCAGCGCCTGGCCGATGCGCGTGCCGCCCGACCAGTCCTCGACCTGCGAGGAGGCCTTCTGCAGGGCGATGTCGACGTCACGATTGCGCAAGGCCCGCGTCACGTTCGACAGGCGCGTGCCGAATGTGAAGCAATGCACCCGGTCGCGGTCGTTGGTGATGGCGTGCATGAAATGCAGGAACATCCGCGTGTAGCGGGCCATCGAACCCGAGATATCGCACAGGATGACCAGCGGCGGCGGCCGGCGGCGCGGCTCGCGCTTGCGCAGTTCCGTGAGACCCTCCGGCCGCAGCGCGCGGCGCAGCGAGGCGCGGAAATCGATCCGCGCTCCGCGTCGCGCCGGCTGGTAGCGGCGCGTGCGGCGCTCCGGCACCGGCAGGCGCAGGCGCGCGATGGCGCGCAGGGCCGCGTCGACCTCGGCCTGCGACATCTGCTCGAAGTCTCGGGTCTGCAGGATCTCGCGGTCCGACACGGTGAAGGTCGCCTCGACCTCGACTTCCGGTGGCTCCTCGGATTGCTCCGGCGCCTCGCCCTGGCCGGGCTGCAGCGCCTCCTGCAGGCGCCGGCTGAGCTGCTTGCCCTTGTCCTGCTCGGCCGGCACGCCGACCTGAGGCAGCAGCATGTCCATCATCTTCTCGAGCAGGCGCGGATTGCGCCAGTAGACATGGAACGCCTGGTCGAAGATTTCGCGCTGGTCGCGGCGGTTCACGAACACCGAATGGAGCGTCCAGTAGAAATCGTCGCGGCTGCGGATGCCGGCCGCCTCGACGGCTTCGATGGCGCGCAGGATCTGCCCCGGCCCGACCCTCAGGCCGGCTGTGCGGAGCGTCCGCGCAAAGTGCACGATGTTGTTGCCCAGCTTGCCGCCACGCGGCTCGCGTCCCGAAGGAGAAGGCACGGGCGACGGATCGGGCAGCGCGTCCATCAGGCCGTGACCCTTCGCGCTTTAGCGCGGGCGAAAGGTCCCTCACTGCGTTCAGGATGACAATTTTGCTTGGGTTGGCGCAGTGCGTCGCGGCAGAAAAAGCCGTCATCCCGAACGAAGTGAGGGACTTTTAAGGCGCATGCGGGCTTGCAGCACACCACCGGCTCAGCCCAGCGGCTGCGCGGCGATGTCGGACTTTACCTTGCGCAGGATCTCCGCCGCTTCCGAGCCCTGGAGGCGCTGGATGTCGTCCTGGTACTTGAGCAGCACGCCCAGCGTGTCGTTGATCGTGCGCGGGTCGAGGTCGAGGACGTCGAGTTCGGACAGGGCCGTCGACCAGTCGATCGTCTCGGCAACGCCCGGCGCCTTGAACAGGTCGAGCTTGCGCAGCTCCTGGACGAAGCCCACGACCTGACGCGACAGGCGCTCGCTGGCGCCCGGCGCCTTGACCTTGAGGATCTCCAGCTCGCGCTTGAGGTCGGGATAGTCGACCCAGTGGTAGAAGCAGCGCCGCTTCAGCGCGTCATGGATCTCGCGCGTACGGTTCGACGTGATGATGACGATCGGCCGCTCCGCCGCCTTGATCGTGCCGAGTTCCGGGATCGTCACCTGGAAATCCGAGAGGACTTCGAGCAGGTAGGCTTCGAACGGCTCGTCGGTACGATCGAGCTCGTCGATCAGGAGGATCGGGGCGCCGCCGACATGCGGCTGCAGCGCCTCGAGCAGTGGGCGGCGGATCAGGAACCGCTCATCGAAGATGTCGGCCGCGAGTTCGCTGCGGTCGTGCACGCCCTGGGCCTCGGCCAGGCGAATCTCGATCATCTGGCGGGCGTAGTTCCACTCATACACGGCCGAAGCGACGTCGAGGCCTTCGTAGCATTGCAGGCGAATCAACGGCCGCTTCAGCGTAGCGGCCAGGACCTTGGCGATCTCGGTCTTGCCGACCCCCGCCTCACCTTCGCAGAACAAGGGCCGCCCCAGCTTGAGGGCGAGATAGAGAACGGTGGCGAGGCTGCGGTCGGCGATGTAGTCGCCGCCCTTCAGCAACTCGACGGTGGCGTCGATGGACGCCGGCGTGGACGAAGTCATGAAACTCCCGGAAAACGCGAGGGAACGCTGGGGCGCCAGTGTAGCGGATGCTCCGGCACGCCGATATGGTAGGAATCGCGAGATAATTCAAGCAGTTGGGAGGACGGCATGGAGCAAGGCTCGTTCAGGGGCAAGACCGCCATCGTCACGGGCGGCGCGCGCGGAATCGGCCTCGCCTGCGCCGCGAAGATCACCGCAGGCGGCGGGCGCGTCGCCCTGTGGGATCGCGACCCCGAGCGCACCGGGCAGTCCGCCGCCGCCCTGGAGGGTGCCGTCGCCATTTCCGTCGACGTCACCCGCGAGGAGGACGTGGCCAGGGCGCTGGCCGAGACCGCGAAGCTGCTCGCCCCGCCCGACATCCTGGTCGCCAGTGCCGGCATCACCGGCCCCAACACTACCGTTGCGAAATATCCCGTCGAGGCCTGGCGGCAGGTCATCGACGTCAACCTCACGGGCGTCTTCCTCTGCAACCGCGTCGTGGTCGACGGCATGGTGCAGCGCGGCTGGGGCCGCATCGTCAACATCGCCTCGGTGGCCGGCAAGGAAGGCAATCCGAACGCCTCGGCCTACTCGGCCTCGAAGGCCGGCGTCATCGGCCTCACCAAGTCTCTCGGCAAGGAACTTGCTACGACCGGCGTGCTGGTGAATTGCGTGGCGCCGGCGGTGGTGAAGACGGAGCTGTTCAGCCAGATGACCGAGCAACACATCAACTACATGCTGTCCAAGATCCCGATGAACCGCTTCGGCGAAGTCGAGGAAGTGGCCGAGATGGTCGCCTGGCTCGCCTCTCCCAGCTGCACGTTTGCCACGGGTGCGGTTTTCGATCTCTCTGGCGGACGTGCGACTTACTAGGATGAATTTCGACACAGACCTCATGCTGAGGAGCCGCGCCCTGCGCGGCGTCTCGAAGCATGGGCAACGCTTTGGCTGTATCCCACCCTTGGAGACGCGGCCGTTGGCCGCTCCTCAGGGGTGAGGTGATGGGAGTTAACTCGAAATGTTGCATGAACTCACCCTGACCGAACTCTCCGCCGGCCTCGCCGCCAGGCGCTTCTCCTCGCGCGAGATCGTTGACGCGCTGCTGGCGCGCATCGAGAAGGCCGACGGCAAGCTCCACGCCTTCACCGAGGTCTACGCCAAGGAAGCGCGGACGATGGCGGACGGCGCCGATGCGGCGCGCGCCGCGGGCCTCCCGCTTCCCGCGCTGCACGGACTGCCGGTCGCCTACAAGGATCTCTGCGACATCGCCGGGCGCATCGGGACCGGCGGCTCCAGGATGTGGGAGAAGCGCGTCGCCACCGAGACCTCGAACACCGTGGAGCGCCTGACCGCCGCCGGCATGGTGCCGCTCGGCAAGCTGCACATGGTCGAATTTGCGTTCGGCGGCTGGGGCACCAACCCACTGATGGGCACGCCTTGGAACCCGTGGGATCTCGAGACCCACCGCACGCCCGGCGGCTCGTCGAGCGGCACAGGCGTCGCCGTGGCGGCGCGGCTCGCGCCTGCGGGCATCGGCAGCGACACCGGCGGCTCGGTGCGCATCCCCTGCGCCTTCAACGGGCTCGTCGGCCTCAAGGTCACGTTCGGCCGCATCGGCCTGCACGGCACGATGCTGCTGTCGTGGACCCTCGACTCGATCGGTCCGATGACGCGCTCGGTCGAGGATTGCGCCCTCATGCTCAATGCGCTGGCAGGTCCCGATCCGCGCGACCCGACGACGCTCGGCCAGCCGCTTGAGGACTTCACCGCCTCGACCAGCGGCGGATCGATCAAGGGCATGCGGATCGCCCTGCCCGACGCGTCTTCGCTTCCCGAGTGCCATTCCGACGTGATCGCGGCGTGGCAGGCCTCGGCGAAGAAACTGGAAGAACTCGGCGCCATCGTCGAGCCGGTAAGAATCCCCGAGTGGTATTTCAATCTCGGCGTCGGCGCGGGCTCGATCTCGGCCTCGGAACTATGGTCGCTGCATCGCGGCTGGATCGAGGATATGAACCAGCCGATCGGCGCCGGCGTGCGTGGCCGCGCGATGGCGGTGAAGTCCTTCGCGCCCGCCCTCTATGCCGAAGAACTGCGCCGCATGGGCGTGCGACGCGCCGCCTTCAACGCCTGGATGGCGCCCTACGACGCGCTGCTCACGCCGGCCCTGGCCTTGGGCGCGATCCCGGTCACCGAGGTCGATGAGCTTTCGCCGGCGATCTCGCTGATGACCCGCCCCGGCAACTATCTCGGCCTGTGCGGCCTCTCGCTGCCGAACGGCCTCTCGCACGGCCTGCCGATCGGCATCCAGCTCCTCGGCAAGCCCTATGCCGAGGGCACCGTGCTCAGGATCGGCAAGGCGCTGCAGGACGCGACCGACTTCCACAAGCGCGCGCCGGACCTCTCGGCACTCGGCCTGTAGCGAGCAGGGAGAACGGTCCCTCGCGTGCGCTCGGGATGACCGCATTTCTGTGTAACCACCTCGCGCAGAACGCTCCCTGTTCGTCGCACCATGTATGTCATCCCGAGCGCACGCGAGGGACCTTTCGCCTTCAGTCGCGCTGCGGCATGCCTTGCGGAACCACGGTCTGCACAAGTGACGCGTCGAGCGCCTCGTAGTCGTGATAGCGGATCGTGTCGTAGAGCTCTTGCCGTGTCTGCATGCGGTCGATCACGTTCTGCGTACCCCCGTCGCGCTGGATCGCCGCGTAGACCTCCTCCTGGGCCTTGTTGGCGGCGCGCAAGGCGGAGACCGGCCAGATCACCATGCTGTAGCCCATCGCCTCGAACTCCGAGTCCGTGAAGAACGGCGTGCGGCCAAACTCGGTCATGTTGGCCAGCAGCTTCACGCCGGGCATCGCCCTGGCGAAGGCGCGGAACATGTCGGCGTTTGTCAGGGCCTCGGGAAAGATCGCGTCGGCGCCGGCTTCGAGATAGAGCCGCGCCCGCGCCACGGCGCCGTCGATGCCTTCGCTCGCCGCCGCATCGGTACGCGCCACGATCACGAGATTGCGCCGCGCCCTGGCGGCGGCCGCGACCTTGGCCGCCATGTCATGCGGCCCGGCCAGCTTCTTGTCGTTCAGGTGACCGCACTTCTTGGGCAGAAGCTGGTCCTCGAGATGGACGGCAGCGGCGCCGGCCTCCTCGAAGGCCCGCACCATGTGCATGACGTTCAGGGCCTCGCCGTAACCGGTGTCACCGTCGACGAGGACCGGCAGGCCCGAGGCGCGCGCCACCTGACGGATGAAGAAGCAGACTTCGTCGACCGTGATCACTCCGAGATCGGGCAATCCCATCGAGGAAGACATGGCGGCACCGGAGAGATAGAGCGCCTCGAACCCGGCCCGCGTCGCCTGGAGCGCGGCAATGCCATTGTGGGCGCCGGGCATGCGCAGAATCTGCGGCCGTTCGAGGAGCTTACGGAAGCGCACGCCGGGGGCTTCGAGCGGCAGGTCGGCTGCAACGAGATACGGCACGGTCTTACCTTTCAGGTCTGTTGTGGCTTGCGTCCCTGCCAGCCGACCATGAGGCCGGCGCCGACCACCACGGCGGTTCCGAGCCAGGTATAGAAGTCCGGCACTTCGGCGAACATCAGGTAGCCCACGATGACCGAGCCGATCATCTGCGTATAGTTGAACGGCGCCACGAAATTGGCCGAGGCATAGGTCATCGCCTTGGCCACGCAGTAGTGACCCAGGGCACCGAATGCTCCCAGCGAAACGAGCAGCGCCCAGTCGGTCGCGTTCTGCGGCATCTTCCAGACGAAGGGCAGCCAGATCGACATGATGATCGCGCCCAGCAGCACGCTGTAGAAGATCGACGTGGCCGGCGCGTCGATGCCCGCAAGCCTGCGGATCAGGATCTGGTACATCGCGTAACAGACGGCGCTGCACAGAAGCAGCAGCGACTGCCACTGGAATACCGCGCTGCCCGGCCGGATCACGATCAGCACGCCGATGAAGCCGACGACCACCGCGGCCATCCGGAAGACGGTAATGCGCTCGCCCAGCAGCGGCCAGGCCAGCAGCACGACCGCGAGCGGCGCCACGAAGGTCACCGAGATCGCCTCGGCAACCGGGATCGACTTTACCGCGGAGAAGAAGAACAGGGTCGAGAGCAGCATCATCACCGAGCTGACGAACTGCGTGCCGATGCGGCGCGTGCGCAGCAGCCCCAGCCCCATGCGCGGCATGAAGACGAGGGCGACCAGCAGCAGGTGAGAGACGATGCGGAACCAGACGATCTGCTGCGCCTCGTAGCTGGCGGCCAGCAGCTTCACCAGCCCGTTCATGATGGGAAACAGCGCGCAGGCGGTGCACATGAACAGCACGCCCAGAAGCGGCCGCGAGGTTCGGCTGGGCGTCCTGCTCTCGGCCACGCGTGGGCTCAGCGCAGGAAGCGTTCGAGCGAGCCCAGCAGCAGCGTGCCGCCGGTGGCGATCACGATCAGCGAGGCGGCAATGGCCGTGAAGCGTCCGATCTCCTGCGAGCGCCCTTCCCCGATGATCAGCCGGTGCGCCACCATCGAGGCCATGCCGATGGCGGCCAGCGTGACCGCCATGCCCAGCGCGATCGCGATGACACCGACCACGCCCGCCCACAGCACGTCGAGCGCGATCGACAGCAGGATGATGATCAGCGCGCCGGCACAGGGCGCGATGCCCGCTGCCGTCAGGAGCAGCCAGCCGGCGATCGTGCGCTGCAGCGGTTGGTGATCGTGGTGATGATGGTCGTGCCCGTGAGCATGGTCGTGCCCCTGAGCATGGTCATGCCCGTGATGGTGATGCCCGTCCTGGTGTTGATCGTGGCCATGATCGCCATGCGGATGCTCGTGCAGCCGGCCCGTGATGCCGGCCCAAAGCCGCCAGAAGCCGACCAGCAAGATCAACGTATAGGAGACGATCTCGACGTTGCGCACCTCGCGCAGCGCGCCCAGCAGGCCGACGGTCGAGGAGAGCTTCAGCGCGGCCGCCAGCAGGAGGGCCGCCAGCGTATGGGTGAAGGCGATCCAGCCTCCGGCAAAGATGCCCTCGATCCAGGCGCGCGGCTTGGTGCTGTCGAGGAAATAGGCCACCACGACGGCCTTGCCGTGGCCCGGTCCCAGCGTGTGCACGACGCCATAGCCGAAGCAGACGCTGACCAGCGTCCACAGGGCCAACGACCCCGTCCCGGATTGCACGTCGCGCAGCGAGGTCGAGAGCACGTGCTGGATGCGGCGCTGGTAGTCGGCCGAATAGCGCGCCAGTTCGGCGACGCCGTCGCTGAACACCAGCGCAGCCCCCAGCGCGACCAGCAGCAGGAGCCCGACCCACAGGAAGGGCGAACGCAGGGCGGAGGTCCTCACGGAAGCTGGCATGTCACCACGTCGGCAAAGATGGGATAGCCGCGCACGAATTCGGCCTTATGGGTGGGATGCTTGCCCAGGGAGCAGCCGGCCGGGACCGAGGCCTTGTCGACCTCGATGCGGATGAAGTCCTCGGGATCGTAGGTCGCGATCGAGACGAGCTTGGACGGCTGGGGCAGCGCGAAGCGCATGACGTAGACGAGATTGCGCGGCCCCTGCTTGCGTGGCGCTCCCGGCGCGTCGGCGCGCTTGTTGGGCGGCATCGGCATGCCGGCATTGTCGCCGGCGTTGCGGTCCCATTCCGGCGGGATGAAGCTCGCCGGATCGTCGATGCGGGCGGAAAACTGCGGTCCCTTGGGCGGCCGGAAGTCCTTTGCGCCGGTGTTGACCCAGCTCAGGTAGCCGTACTTGCCGAGCTCGGGCATCATCTCGTCGGCCAGCAGCTTGGTTTCGCGGGCGGAGAACTTGCCGTTCTTGTCCTCGTCGATCAGCGGAATCTCGACCTCGCTGGAAAACGGATCGAACCGCCATTCGATCTCGACATGGGTGTACTTCCCGTCCTTGGCGATCACGCGCACCACTTGCTGGACGATGATGTGCGGATGCGCGAACGCCATCGCAGGCGCGAGCAGCGCCAGGGCGGCCAGGACCAGGGCCAGCGGCCGCCTCACGCGACGTCCTGCTGCGGTACGGGGCGCGGTTTGCCCTCATCGTCGATCGCCACGAACACGAAGGTGCCGTGGGTGACGCGCAGGTCGGTTTCCTCGTGGCGGCGCTGCACCACGGTCTCGAGCCCGATCGTGATCGACGTGCGGCCGACCTTCAAGACATCCCCATAGATCGACACCATGTCTCCCACCTTGATCGGCTGGACGAAGGTCATGGCCGTGATCGCCACCGTGGCCACCCGCCCCTTCGCCACCCGGGCCGCGAGCGAGCCACCCGCGATATCCATCTGGCTCAGCACCCAGCCGCCGAAAATGTCGCCATTCCCGTTCATGTCGGCCGGCTGCGGGACGGTCCTTACGATCGGATCGCGGCGACTTTCGGACATCGATTCCTCACCGGATGTGGTTGCCATTAGGCGTTTTTGCTACCATACCCATGCCCTACCGGCCACCCAGCGATCCCCTCGCGCGGCCGCGGAAAGACAAGAAGCAGGCATGGCACGAAACGGCGATCTCTTCGATCGGTCTGGCGGCGGCAAGCGTGCCGCCGGTCCGAAGGAAAATTCCTACACGGCGCATGATATCGAGGTGCTGGAGGGACTGGAGCCCGTCCGCAAGCGCCCCGGCATGTATATCGGCGGCACCGATGAACGGGCCATGCATCATCTCGTGGCCGAGGTGCTGGACAACTCGATGGACGAGGCCGTCGCCGGCCACGCCGACACGATCTGGCTCGAAATGCTGCCGGGCAACCGCATCCTGGTGCGCGACAACGGCCGCGGCATCCCGGTCGACCCGCACCCCAAGTTCAAGAACAAGTCGGCGCTCGAGGTGATCCTCACCACGCTGCATTCGGGCGGCAAGTTCAACGGCAAGGTCTACGCCACGTCGGGCGGCCTCCATGGCGTCGGCGTCTCCGTCGTGAACGCCCTGTCGGACGATCTCCTGGTCGAGGTGGCGCGCGATCGCCAGGCCTGGGCGCAGAGCTTTTCGCGCGGCCTCCCCGTGTCGAAGCTCAAGTCGGTGGGCCCCGCCCCCAACCGGCGCGGGACCACGGTCACCTTCCATCCCGACCCGGAGATATTCGGCAAGCAGATCTTCGTGCCGGAGCGGCTCCACCGCATGGTGCGCTCGAAGGCCTACCTGTTCCGCGGCGTCGAGATCCGCTGGAAGTGCGACAAGTCGCTCCTGCCGAAGAGCGGCGAGATTCCCGAGGAGGAGTCGTTCCACTTCCCGGGCGGCCTCAAGGATTACGTCACCTCCGAAATCGGCCAGCGCGCCACCGTCGTGCCGCAGCCCTTCGCCGGCGAGGCCAGGAGCGACGGCAACGGCGGTATCGGCGGCAAGGTCGAGTGGGCCGTGTGGTGGCCGAACGACGAGGAAGGCTTCGTCCGGTCCTACTGCAACACCGTGCCGACCGCCGAAGGCGGCACGCATGAATCGGGCTTCCGCAGCGCGCTGTTGCGCGGCCTCAAGCGCTATGCCGAGCTGACCGGCAACCGCAAGGGCGCGGTCATCACCGCCGACGACGTGATCGAAGGCACCGCCGCCCTCGTCTCCGTCTTCATCGAGCAGCCGCAGTTCCAGGGCCAGACCAAGGAAAAGCTGGTCAACGTCGAGGCGACCAAGCTGGTCGAGACGATCGTCGGCGACAATTTCGAGCACTGGCTGATCGGCGACAAGGAAGCCGGCAACGTCCTGCTGGAGCACGTCGTCGCCAAGGCCGAGGAACGGCTGCGGCGCAAGCAGGACCGCGAACAGCAACGCAAGACCGCAACGCGCAAGCTTCGCCTGCCGGGCAAGCTCGCCGACTGTTCGAGCTCCGCCTCCATCGGCACCGAGATCTTCCTGGTCGAGGGCGATTCGGCCGGCGGCTCGGCCAAGGCCGCCCGCAATCGCGAGACCCAGGCGATCCTGCCGCTGCGCGGCAAGATCCTGAACGTCGCCAGCGCCACCTCCGAGAAGATGCGCGAGAACCAGGAGATCCAGGACCTCATCCAGGCGCTGGGCTGCGGCGCCGGCGCCCACTACAACGACGATCGGCTGCGCTACGAGCGGGTCATCATCATGACCGACGCCGACGTCGACGGCGCGCACATCGCCTCGCTGCTGATGACGTTCTTCTATCGCGAGATGCCGAAGCTGATCGAGAACGGCCATCTGTTCCTGGCCCAGCCGCCACTCTTCCGCATCAGCAAGGGCGGCCGCACCGAATATGCCCAGGACGACGCCCAGAAGGACGAGCTGATCCGCACGGTATTCAACGGCAAGGCCGACATCACCCGCTTCAAGGGCCTGGGCGAGATGCAGTCGGTGCACCTGCGCGAGACGACCATGGACCCGACCAAGCGCGTATTGCTCAAGGTGGACGTGCCGTTGATCGGCGGAAACGAGCCGGACGCCCGGGTCGAGGACATGCGCACCCGCACCCTCGTCGAGGACCTGATGGGCCGCAAGCCGGAGAAGCGCTACGCCTTCATCCAGGAGAACGCCAAGTTCGCGCGCGATCTCGACGTCTAGGCGGCCTGCCGGCGTCTTGCGCGCGCGCAGAAATGTGACATCCGGTATCGGTGCCCCCGGCGTATGATGGGCACATTGCTCGCAGGAGGAGGTTGCCCCATGCGCTTCAGGACCAAGATCGCCGCCGTGCTGCTGGCGGTCGCTGCCCTTCCCGCCGCCGTCTACGCGGCGACCATCGGCGGCACCTATTACGCGGTGCAGTACGATTACCGCGAATTCTTCGCCGCGACCGACGGCAAGAACTTCCAGGTCGTGCTCCACGGCAATCCCTTCCCGGGGACCGATCCGGCGATCGTGGCGCGCGACCTGCTGCCGATGATGCAGGCCGCCAAGCCGATGCCGCGGCTCACCTTCACCTACGAGACGCCGGCCGAGAAGCCGCGTCCCGACTACCGCCTCATGCTGGTTTTCGACCCGGCGAACGATCTCAACAGCGATTCGGTGTGCAAGGGCACGGTGCGCTTCAAACCCGGCAGGCCCGGCGTTTTTAACGTCTATGCCATCTACTGCCGCAACGACATGACGATGTCCGAGACGACCGCCTGGACTCCCGCCTCCGGGCCGAACGACCCGCGCATCGGCGAGCTGTTCCGCCAGCTGTTCATGGTCGTCTTCTCCGACTCCCCGTCTCTGCGGCCCAACCAGGGCGGTATGGGCCGCAACTAGCGGCTCCGCGCTCACTCAAGCGCTCCACAGGGAATCTCTGCTAACCAGACGGCAATGGCCGTCTGGTATTCCCTCCTCGATCTCGCCCTCTCCCGCCTCGACGCGGAGGCCGCGCATGGCCTCGCCATCCGTGCGCTGAAGAGCGGTCTGCTGCCGGGCGACCGGCGCCCCGATCCGCCCGCCCTGGCAACAAAGATCTGGGGCCGCTCGCTGCCCAACCCGATCGGGCTGGCCGCCGGTTTCGACAAGAATGCCGAAGTCGCCGATGCCATGCTCGCACAGGGCTTCGGGCTGGTGGAGATCGGCAGCGTGACGCCGCGGCCGCAGGAGGGCAATCCGCGCCCCCGCCTGTTCCGGCTGCCGCAGGATCGCGGCGTCATCAACCGCATGGGCTTTCCCGGGCAGGGCCTCGACGCCGCCCGCGCCCGCCTCGCCGTGCGCCCGCGCCGCGGCTTCGTCGGCGTCAATATCGGCGCCAACAAGGACAGCATCGACCGCGCCGCCGACTATGTGACCGGCTGCGTCGCACTGGCGCCCTATGCCGACTATCTCGTCTGCAACGTCTCCTCGCCCAATACGCCGGGGCTGCGCAACCTGCAGGGCCGCACCGAACTCGCAGGGCTGCTGAAGCGGGTTCAGGACGCCATCGCGGCCAAGCCGATCCCGCTGGTGGTCAAAATAGCCCCCGACGCGACCGACGACGATCTCGACGACATCGTCGCCGTGTGCCGCGACCTCGCGCTGGACGGCATCATCATCGGCAACACCACCGTTTCCCGCCCCGCCTCGCTGCGCTCCGAGCGACGTGCCGAGACCGGCGGTCTGTCCGGCGCCCCACTCACGACCCTGTCGACCGAGGTGGTGCGCAAGACCGCCCAACGCGTCGAGCGCCAGTTCCCGCTGATCGGGTGCGGCGGCGTGGGCTCGGGTGCCCACGCCTATGCCAAGATCCGCGCGGGAGCCACGCTGGTGCAGCTCTACTCGGCAATGGTCTACGAGGGCCCGCCGCTGATCCGGCGCATCAAGGACGAACTCGCCGCTTTGCTGGCAAGGGACGGTTTCGCGTCTGTTGCGGACGCCGTTGGCGCCGATCTGACCGGCTGATCAAAGGTCCCTCGCTTGCGCTCGGGATGACAATTTTGTCGGAATGGACTCACTGCGTCCGTCCCACCATCCGTTGTCATCCCGAGCGCAAGCGAGGGACCTTTCTTTTGCTTTTTCCTGGCCTGCATCGCGGAAATCTAAACCGCAGACGCGGGCTGGATGACGCCATACACTCTCCGCCAGGGAGATAAACGCCGTGCCGCTCTGGATACCGATCACCGTCGCTGCGGCCTTGTGCCAGAACATCCGCACGACGATGCAGCAAAAGATTCGGGGCATCCTGAGCGTCGATGGCGCCAACTTCGTGCGTTACCTCTACGGCGCCCCGCTGGCGCTCGGCATGCTGGCCTTCCTGGTCTTCGTGACCGGCCGGCAGGTGCCGTCGATCTCGCTGCATTTCCTGCTGTTGGTGACCATCGCCGGGGTGGCGCAGATCGTCGCCACTTCGCTGATGATCCATGCTTTCTCGCTGCGCAATTTCGCGGTCGGCACGGTCTACTCCAAGACCGAGACGGTGTTCGTCGCCCTGTTCGCCACCTTCATTGCCGGCGAACCCCTGAAGCTCGGCGCCTGGGCCGGCATCCTGGTGTGCCTGGGCGGCGTCGCCATCCTGAGCGTGCGCGGAAAATTCTCCGACGTGCGCGGCCTGCTGGCCGACCTCACGCACAAGGGCGCGCGCTACGGCATCCTGTCCGGTGCGATCTTCGCCATCGCCGCCGGAACGATCCGCGAGGCCTCGAAGCTGTTGCCCGAGGGCGACTTCATGGTGCGCGGCATCACCGTGCTCGCCTGCATGAACACCATCCAGGTCGTGCTCATGGCGATCTACCTGGCGCGGCGCGACCGGCCGCAGCTTGCCAAGGTCTGGTTCAACTGGCGCTCCTCGATCTGGGTCGGCATTTTCAGCGTGCTGGGCTCGGCCGGCTGGGCGCTGGCCATGACGCTCGAGAATGCCGCGCTGGTCCGTGCGGTCGGCCAAATCGAGCTGGTGTTCACTTTCATCTCCTCCCGCCTCATCCTCAAGGAGCGGCCGTCCCTCGGCGAGTGGATCGGCAGCATCCTGGTGGTCGGCGGGGTCGTTCTCATCCTTGCAACCCGGTGACCCCATGACCGACATGACAAGGCCGCTCGACGGCCTGCGCATCCTTGATTTCTCCACCACCATCGCCGGCTCGCACTGCAGCCGCCTGCTCGCCGACATGGGCGCGGACGTCGTGAAGATCGAATCGCCCGAAGGCGACCTGATGCGTTCGCGCCCGGTGCAGCGCGACGGCTTCAGCACGATGTTCGGCCAGCTCAATGTCGGCAAGAAATCCATCGTGCTCGATCTCAAGAAGCCCGACTCCATTGCCGCGGTGAAGAAACTGATCTCCACGGTCGACATCCTGGTCGAGAATTACCGGCCGGGCGTCATGAAGCGGCTGGGCCTCGACTACCCCGAGCTGGCGAAGATCAACCCGCGACTGATCTACTGCGCCATATCGGGCTACGGCCAGACCGGCCCCGGCGCCGGCCGGCCCGCCTACGCGCCGGTCATCCATGCCTCGACCGGCTACGACATGGCGCATCTCTTCTACCAGCAGGGCCGCCAGCGGCCGGACAATTGCGGCATCTTCGTCGCCGACTATGCGAGCGGCGCCTATGCGATGGGCGCGATCCTCGCGGCGGTGCACCAGCGCCACGCCACCGGCAAGGGCCAGATGGTCGACGTGTCGATGTTCGAGACGCTGGTCGGCATGTTGCTGGGCGAGGTCAATCGCGCGCAATTCGACTTCGAGACGCCGTCGCGTCCGATGTATGGCCCGATCGAAGCCAGCGACGGCTACGTGATGCTGGCGACCGCCAGCGAGAAGACCTTCCAGGACATGGCGACGGCGGCCGGCCGCCGCGACTGGCTGACCGATCCGCGCTTCGAGAAGTATCAGGACCGGCGCATGAACTGGGGGCTGCTGGTCGACGAACTCGAACAGTGGTCGAAGAAGATGAGCGTGGCGGAAGTCGTGGCGGCACTGGAGAAGCAGGGCGTGCCCTGCTCGCCCTACGTCACGGTCACCGAAGCGCTGAAGGACCCGCAGGTCGAGCATCGCGGCTCGCTGTGCACCATCGAGGACGGCGGCGGCACCTATCAGTCGCCGGCGCCTCCCTTCCGCTTCTCCGGCTCAGCCCTGCAGAGCGGCCCCAAGGTCGCCGCCCTGGGCGAGCACACCAAGGACGTGCTGGCGCAGGCCGGCCTGACGCCGTCCGAAATCGAGGCCCTGGTAAAATGATCGATCCGCGTACCCCCATCCTGGTCGGCGCCGGCCAGATCACCGATACGCTCGGCGCGCCGTCGAGCGAGCGCTCGAGGGTCGCCTTCTGCGCCGAGGCGGCCAGCCTGGCGCTCGAAGACACGAAGGCCGCCTTCGGCGGCCATGCCCTCGGCCATCTGGTCGATGCCATCGCCGTCATGGAGTTCTTCAGCGACATCAGCCCGCGCTTCGCCTCGCCCTACGGGCGGTCGAGTAATCCGCCGCAGAGCGTCGCCAATCGCCTGCACGCCGATCCGAAGCAGCTCCTCTACACCCAATCGGGCGGCAACATGCCCCAGTATCTGGTGAACAGGTTCGCCGAACAGATCGCCAACGGCGAGACAGAGCTGGCGCTGATCTGCGGTTCCGAGCTGCTGCGCAGCACGCAGAACGCCCGTCGCGCCAACGCGAAGATCGACTGGAACGAGGATCCGGGCGGCGGCGAGCCGGTGCGCATCGGCGATCCCCGCTTCGGCTTCAGCGAGGAGGAAGCGCACCACGACCTGCGCGCCGCGATCCATTTCTATCCGCTGCTGGAGAACGCCATCCGCGGCGGCCTGAAGCGCGACGTCGACAGCCACATGAAGGCGATGGGCCGGCTGTTCGAACGCCTCGCCGCGGTCGCCAGGGACAATCCTCTGGCCACGCGCCGCGAGGGTTATAGCGCCGAGGCGCTGTCGACCATCTCGCCCGACAATCGCTGGATCTGCTTCCCCTATCCGCGCCTGATGAACGCCAACGCCATCATCGACCAGGCCGCCGCCGTGCTCGTCACCTCGGTCGGGAAGGCCCTCGAGTGGGGCATCCCGCAGGACCGCTGGGTGTTCCTGCACGGCTGCGCCGACGGTACCGACACCTGGGTGGTGTCGGAGCGCGACAGGCTCGACGCCTCGCCCGCGATTCGCGGCTGCGCCCGCATCGCCCTCGACATGGCCGGCAAGAAGGTCTCCGACATCGACGCCTTCGACCTCTACAGCTGCTTTCCCTCGGCCGTCGAAGTCGCGATGACCGAGATCGGCATCGCCGAGGACGATCCGCGGCCCATCAGCGTGACCGGCGGCCTGCCGTTCTTCGGCGGCCCCGGCAACAACTACGTCACCCACTCGATCGCCGAGATGATGAGCGTGGTGCGGGCCAAGCCGGGCTCCTTCGGCATGGTGACGGCCAACGGCAACTATCTCACCAAGCACTCGGCCGGCCTCTATTCCACCGAACCGACCAAGGGGGCATGGACGCGCGAGGATCCGAAGAAGTTCCAGGCCGAGCTCGACGCACTACCGAAGCGCCGGGTGGAGACGAAGCCCACGGGCACCGGCACGATCGAGACCTACTGCGTCACGTACGGCAAGGATGCGCCCGAGCGCGGCTATATCCTGGGCCGCCTGGACAGCACTGGCGACCGCTTCGTCGCCATGACTCCGGACGATCCCGCCCTGGTGGCCGACATGCTGACGCGCGAGCAGCTCGGACGTAAGGTGTCGGTCCAGGAATCGGCCGGCCGCAACGTCTTTCGCCCCGTCTGAGGCGATCGCCATGATGCAAGGGTCCTTCGCTGCGCTCAGGATGACAGCATCTTCTTCATCAGCGCACTGCGTCGATCCCGCGGTATTGTCATCCTGAGCGCAGCGAAGGACCTTTCTCTGCGTTCCTAAACACGAACCACCCCCTCCAGCGCGAGGAATCCATGCCAAACGTCCTGAACGCGGCACAGACCGCCGAATTCAACCAGAAGGGTTTCACCTATGCGCGCGGCCTGTTCGCGCCCGACGAGGTGCGGCTGCTGACCCGCGCCATGGAGGAAGACCCGGCCGTGCGCGACAGCATTCTCGACCGCCGCGATGGCGAGGGCCGGTCGACGCGCATCGCGCTGTGGAACCGGGCCGGCGACAGCGTCTACGGGTTGGCGGCCCGCGTGCGCCGCATGGTCGACACCTCGGCGGCGCTGCTGGGCGGGCCGGTCTATCACTACCAATCGAAGCTGACGGCCAAGGAGCCCGAGGTCGGCGGCGCCTGGGAGTGGCACCAGGATTACGGCTACTGGTACTATAATGGCTGCCTGCGCCCCGACATGCTGTCGATCATGATCGGGCTCGACCGCACCAACCAAGACAACGGCTGCCTGCAGATCGCCACGGGTTCGCACAGGCTCGGCCGGATCGACCATACGCCTCTGTCGCCGACCCAGAACGAGGTCGATCCCGGGCGCATGCCGCACATCCTCGAAAAATGCCCCGTCGAGTATTGCGAACTCGAGGCCGGCGATGCGCTGATCTTCCACTGCAACGCGATCCACCGCTCCGACGCCAACCGCTCGGCCAACCGGCGCTGGACGCTGTTGATCTGCTACAATCGCGTCGACAACGACACCTTCACCAAGGCCGACGACCGCTACTATGTACCGCTCGAGCCGGTCGAGGACGACGCGCTCCGCCGTGCCGGCCTGCGCTTCGCCCGCGGCGACGGGCAGGAGCATTTTGCCCGCAAGCCCTACGTGCCAGACCTGAAGAAAGCATCCTAGCCGCCATGACCGACTCCGGCAGTTCATCCGCTTCATCGCTGAAGGCGATTCTCGTTCGGCAGCGCGAGGCTCAGCTCAAGGACGGGGCGCCGCCGGAGTCTCTCCGGATCGACCGGCTGAACCGCTGCATCGGCCTGCTGGTGGACCGGCGGCGTGATATCGAAGCGGCTCTGACCGCCGACTTCGGCGCCCGGTCTCCCACGGTGACGGCTTTCGCCGATGTGGCGAGTTCGATCGGTCCGCTGAAGCATGCGCGCGATCATGTCCGGCGCTGGATGCGCACCGAGCGCCGAAGCACGACGCCTCGAATCCTGGGCTTTCTCGGCGCCAGGGCGGAGATCCGCACCCAGCCCAAGGGCGTGGTCGGCGTGATCAGCCCGTGGAACTTCCCGGTCAACCTCACCTTCGCGCCGCTGGCCGGCGTCCTGGCCGCCGGCAACCGGGCGATGATCAAACCGTCGGAGACGACCCCCGCCACGTCCGAGCTGCTGAAGCAGATGTTCGCCAGCGCCTTCGACGAGAGCGAGATCGCCGTGGTCACCGGCGGCCCCGAGGTCGGGCAGGCCTTTTCCGCCCTGCCCTTCGACCATCTGGTCTTCACCGGCGCGACCGCGATCGGCCGCCACGTGATGCGGGCGGCGGCCGAAAACCTCGTTCCGGTGACGCTCGAACTGGGCGGCAAGAGCCCCGTCGTGGTCGGCCGCTCGGCCGACATGGCCGTTGCCGCCGCGCGGATCATGAACGGCAAGACGCTCAACGCCGGCCAGATCTGCCTGGCGCCGGACTACGTGCTGGCGCCCGCCGACCGCATCTCCGACTTCGTTGCCGAGGCGAAGGCATCGGTCGGGCGCATGTTCCCGAGCGTCCGCGAGAGCCCGGACTACACCGCGGTCGTCTCGGACCGCCACTATGCGCGCCTGATGGGTTATCTCGACGATGCGCGAGCCAAGGGCGCCGAGATCGTCGAGATCAATCCGGGCGCCGAGGATCTTCGCCAGCAGCCGCATCGCCGCATCGCGCCGACCCTGATCCTCAATCCGACCGACGACATGAAGGTCATGCAGGAGGAGATCTTCGGGCCGCTGCTGCCGGTGAAGGCCTATGGCGACGTGCAGGACGCCATCGCCTACATCAACGCGCACGACCGGCCGCTCGGCCTCTATTATTTCGGCAGCGACGCGGCGGAACGCGACCGTGTGCTCGACCAGACCACGTCAGGCGGCGTCACTGTCAACGACGTGGTGATGCATGTCGCCCAGGAGGAGCTGCCGTTCGGCGGTATCGGCCCGGCCGGCATGGGCGCCTATCACGGCCACGACGGCTTCCGCGAATTCAGCCATCGCAAGTCGATCTATCACCAGATCAAGTGGGACCTCGCCCCGCTCCGCATGCTACGCCCGCCCTACGGCGCGGGACTGGCGAAGTATCTGGGAATGCAGATCAAGCGCTGAAAGCGAAAGGTCCCTCGCTTGCGCTCGGGATGACAATGTCGGTGTCGTAGCGGCTTCGAGCGGACGCACGGAGCAGCTTACAGCAACCATGTCATCCCGAGCGTAAGCGAGGGACCCTTCTCGAATGGGGTTCGCCCTCACGCCGCCTTGATGTTCGAGCGTTGGATCCGGTCGAGATTGGCGCCCTCGATACGCACCAGCTTGGTCAAACCGTCGCGCTTCGGCGAGTGGACAATACCGACATCGTAGAAGTGACTGTCGCCCGGCTTCAGGACGTAGGTGTTGGCGGGCTCGACCAGCGTCGGCTCATCGCCCTCGCCCTGCTTGACGATCCGCCAGTCCGTCATCTCGGTGTCGCCGGCGGCCAGCCCGTAGATCGCCCAGCTGGAGCCGTGATCGTGCGGCCCGCCGTGCGCCGCAGTCTCGTAGACATGCCCGCAGACGCAGAAGCCCAGTTCCGGGTCCTCGTACAGTACCTTTCGCGGGCGGCACTGCTCCGCCGTCAGGTGCATGGCGACGAATTCATCGTCGAGCAGCACCTTCGACACCAGCTTGCACACGGCCTGCTTGCCCGCGATTCCGGAATCGGCCTTCAGGGCCTTGCCGATGTCGGCGCTCAGTTGCTCGAGGGTATAGGTCATTCCTTGCCTCCATCTGAATATCCATATTCGCACGCTGGGTACTGGAGATCACCCCTCGCCGCCGCCGCCATTCGCTGTGCGGGCGTAAGCGTGGGAGCGAGCTAAACGCCCAGCCGCTCCAGCGCCGCACCGAGCCGCGCGCCGGTTTGCTCGGCCTGGCTGCGGCGCTCGCGCTGCTCCTCGACCACCTCTTCGGGCGCCCGTGACACGAAAGCGGCGTTGGCGAGCTTGGCGTCGATCTTGCCCACCTCGTCGGCAAGCTTCTTGATTTCCTTCTGAAGCCGCGCGCCCTCGGCCTTGAGGTCGATCACCTCGCCGACCGGCAAGGCATAAGTCGCCTCGCCGACGACGATCTGCAGCGACGCCTTGGGCGCCGACGACGCCGCCTCGACGCCTTCGATGCGAGCCAGCCGTTCGATGGCCGCGCGATGCGTCTCCAGTCGCGCCGCCGTGGTGTCGTTGCCGCCGATCACCAGCAGCTTCAGCTTGGCGCCGGCCGGCACGTTCAGCTCGGCACGGGCCGAGCGGATGTCGGAGATCAGCTTCACCAGCCAGCCCATCTCGGCATCGGCAGCCGCATCGACGGAAGCCGGCGTGGGCCATGGCTGGCCGATCAGCGGGCCGTGCTCGGCGCGGTGGCCGAGCTTGTCCCACAGTTCCTCGGTGATGAACGGCATCACCGGGTGCATCAGCTTCACCGTCTCGCGCAGCACGTACCCCGTGACGGCGCGGGTCTCGTCCTTGTCCGGGCCATCCGCTCCCTGCAGGATCGGCTTGGTGAGCTCGACATACCAGTCGCAGACCACGCCCCAGACGAACTCGTAGAGCGTGTTGGCGGCCTCGTTCAGGCGGAAGTCGGTCAGCGCCTTGTCGATCGCCAGGTTGGCGCGGGCAAGCTCGCCCAGCATCCACTTGTTGACGGTGAGCTTCGCCGCGGCCGGATCGAAGTCCTTGGGAAGCGCCGCACCGTTCATTTCGGCAAAGCGCGTCGCGTTCCACAGCTTGGTCGCGAAGTTGCGCGCGCCCTCGACGCGGGCGGGCGCCAGCCTGAGCCGGCCGGCCTGGGACGCGGCCAGCGAGGTCATGGTGAAGCGCAGCGCATCGGCGCCGTATTTGTCGATCAGCTCCAGGGGATCGATCACGTTCCCCTTGGACTTCGACATCTTCTGGCCCTTCTCGTCCGTCACCAGCCCGTGCAGGTAGACGGTGCGGAACGGCACTTCCTTCATGAAGTGCATGCCCATCATCATCATGCGGGCGACCCAGAAGAACAGGATGTCCCAGCCCGTGACCAGCGTGCTGGTCGGGTAGTATTTCGCGAGCTCCGGCGTCTGCTCGGGCCAGCCCAGGGTCGAGAACGGCCACAGGGCCGAGCTGAACCAGGTGTCGAGCACGTCGGGATCGCGCTCCAGGGCGACGTCCGTGCCGTAATGCGCGCGGGCCTCGACCTTTGCCTCCTCCTCCGAGAGCGCCACGAACACCTTCTTGTCCGGTCCGTACCAGGCCGGAATCTGGTGGCCCCACCACAGCTGGCGCGAGACGCACCACGGCTCGATGTTCTCCATCCAGCGGAAGAAATCCTCGCGCCCGCGCTCGGGCACGAACTTCACGCGGCCGTCGCGCGCCGCCGCGAGCGGCGCCGCCGCGAGCTTCTTGGCGTCGGCGTACCACTGCTCGGTCAGATAGGGTTCCACCGGCACGCCGCCGCGATCGCCATACGGCACCGCATGCGTGTGCGGTTCGATCTTCTCGACGAGACCCAACTCCTCCATCTCCGCCACGACGATCTTGCGCGCCTCGAAACGGTCGAGCCCGCGATACCTCTCCGGCGCGTTCTCGTTCACCCGCGCGAACCTGTCGAAGATGTTGATGGCTTCGAGATCGTGGCGGCGGCCGACTTCGAAATCGTTGAAGTCGTGCGCCGGCGTGATCTTGACCGCCCCCGAGCCCTTCTCGGGATCGGAATATTCGTCGCCCACGATGGCGAGCCGGCGGCCGACCAGCGGCAGCACCGCGTGCTTGCCGATGAGATGCTTCCACTTGGGATCGTCGGGATGCACGGCGATGCCGGTGTCGCCCAGCATCGTCTCGGGCCGCGTCGTCGCCACCACGATGAACTCGTCCGGGCTGCCCTCGATCGGATACTTGAAGTACCAGAGGTGACCCTTGACCTCGCGCGACTCGACCTCGAGGTCGGAGATCGCGGTCAGCATCTTGGGGTCCCAGTTGACCAGCCTGAGGTCCTTGTAGATCAGGCCCTGCTTGTAGAGGTCGACGAACACCTTCAGCACGGCCTTCGACAGGCCCTCGTCCATGGTGAAGCGCTCGCGGCTCCAGTCGCACGAGGCGCCGAGCCGGCGCAGCTGCCCGGTGATGGTGCCGCCCGAAAAGGCCTTCCATTCCCAGACCTTGGCCAGGAACTCCTCGCGGTTCAGCAGCTTCTTGTTGGCGTCCGTCCTGGCCGCGCCCTCGACCGCGAGCCCGATCCCCTCCTGCTCGAGATTGCGCACGACCACCATCTGCGTGGCGATGCCGGCATGATCGGTGCCGGGCTGCCACAGGACGTCGTCGCCCTTCATGCGGCGCCAGCGGATCAGCACGTCCTGCAGCGTGTTGTCGAGCGCATGGCCCATATGGAGGCTGCCCGTGACGTTGGGCGGCGGGATCACGATGCAATAGGGCGGCTTGGCCTGCTCCGGGTGGGCACGGAAGGCTCCCGCGCTCTCCCATTCGGGATAGCGCCGGGCTTCGATTTCCTTGGGGTCGTAGGTCTTGTCGAGCATCATCTGGCCTTAAACGAAAAACGCCACGGTTGCGACGCCGTGGCGGAAATTTGCGGGTGGCGCCTGGGGGTCAGCGGCGTGTCAGCCGGGCAATCTCGCGTTCGACATAGCGCTCGACCATGGGCGGCAAGTTGGTGTCGAGCCACTCCTTCAGCATCGGCCGCAGCATTTCCTTCACCAGATCCTCGATCGTCTGGCCGGAGCCGCCGACCGACGGGCCGGGGTCGGTCGCTGCCGGCGGCGGCACGCTGTCCTGCACGGCCTGGTTCAGCCGCGCGAAGGCCGAAGTCGCCACCCCCGCCACGCCCGCGCCGACCAACGTTTCTGCGGCGTTCATCTTGCCGATCGGCCTCTCGCTGACGGGCCGCTCAGTGATGGGCGACTCGCTGGCAGGTCCCTCGGTCGAGGGTTGCGGCATCTCTGCCGGGTTCACGGGATCGACCGCCCGCAGCGGCGTGGGTTGTTCGTTCGGCATGGACTTGGGTTCTTCCACGATCTCGGTGAGCAGGAGGACGTCGTCGCGCGCCGAAGCTGGCGACGGAGACGGCAGTTCGGGAGGTATCACAGGCGGGCGCTCCCCGGGATATGCGTTCCGCAGGCTTCCGACCTGCGCCCGGGCCTCGTCGTCCGAGATGATCTTGCGAATCGACGCCAGAATGTCGTCCATCGACGGGTCTTTGTTCGGCCCGCCCGTGACGTCGCTCATTTACCACCGCTCCCGGCCACACCGGCCGGCGTGGTCGCCGGCGGGATGTTGCCAGTGCCGGATTCGCCGCTGCTACCCCAGCCGATCCAACGCGAGCCGACATCCCTGTAATAGCGCTCCTCGTCATAGTACTCGACGGGCAGCGCCAGCGTACGGGCCGTCAGGCGGCCGATGCCGGCCAGTACGCCGTAGTATGCGACCTGCACGTCGTGGCGCGCCTGGATCAGGTTGACCTGCGAGTTGAGCAGCTCCTGTTCGGCGTTCAAAACGTCGAGTGTGGTGCGCGAGCCGACCAGCGCTTCCTGGCGCACACCGTTCAACGCGACTTCGTTGGCGCGGACCTGCGATTCGAACGACGTGACCCGCGAGCGCGAGGAATCGAGCTGCCGCCAGGCACGGATGACGTTCTCCGCCACGGCGCGACGGGCGCTGTCGAGTTCGTTGCGCCGTTGGCCTACCAGTTCGCGGGCCGACCTGATGCGCGACCATTCGCTGCCGTTCTGGAAGATCGGGACGGTGGCCTGAAGGCGGACCGCGTAGTTGTAGTATTTGTCGGTCGGGACTTGAAGGTCGAACTGCTGCTGCAGCGCCCCCACCAGATTGACCTGGGGCAACAGGTCGCCGACGGCGGAATTGACGCCGTAGTTCGCCGCCGTGATGCGGTGCGCAGCGGTGACGGCGCGCGGGCCGCCATCCATCGCAAGGCCGATCGCCTCTTCCTCCGACGACGGCAGGCCGCCGATCAGCGGGATTTCGCCCAGCCGGCCCGGCTTCTTGCCGATCGTGCGCTGGAACGCCGCCTCGGCGATGCGGACGTTGGTCTCGGCCAGGACGAGGTCGGCCTTGGCCAGTTCGAGACGCGCCTCGGACTGCGACACGTCGGTGATGGTCAGTTCGCCGACCCGGAAGCGTTCGCGGGTGGCGTCGAGCTGCTGCACGAGTACGCGCACGTTGTTGCGGCGGGCATCGGCGATGCCGATGTTCTGCACGAGGTCGGCATAGGACGTCACTGCCGACAGAAGCACGTTCTGCTCGGTGTCCGCGAGCTGGGCGCGCTGCGCCTGGATGTTCGACTGTGCCTGCTTGGTCTCGGCGATCGTCTTGCCGCCGCGGAACAGGGGCTGGACCACCTGCAGCGTCGTGAACTTGCCGTTCAGCGCAAAGAAAGTGGGCGCGGAGCGCACCGAGTATGAATCCTGCTCGACCTTGTTGTATTCGAGGTTGAGCGTGACGCGGGGGCGCCAGTTGGCAACCGCCTGCGACAGCGTCTCGTCGGTCTGCCGCAGAATCGCCCGGCTCGCGAGCAGGTCGGGGTTGCTATTGTAAGTCGTCGACAGGGCCTCGATCAGGCTCTGTGACCACGCGCTGGAAGCTCCCCCGAGCCCGACCGCCAGGATGCACGCGGCCGCGGCGCGGGCATGCCTCAAACTGGGCCGGATACGCATCGTTCTACCCTCATCTTTCGACGGCACCCTAGCATCAGGCGGAACATTATTGGTAGCCCTGAGCATGGCAAGACCTGAAGGTGTCAGAAGGTGAAGCGCGCAGGCGGCGCGAAACCGGGCAGCAGTGAAGTGCCGGCGTCGAAAAGCGGCCTTCCCGACACGACCCCGCCCTGCTTCACGAAGAGATGCGCGACGCCCAGCGCCCCGCTCGGATCGGCAATGACCGTGGCCAGCCGGCCGCCCTCGGCGAGCTGATCGGCAATGACTTTCGGCACTTCGGGCACGGCGCCCTCGATCAGAATGACGTCATAGGGGCCTGAAGCCGCGGCACCCTGCTCGGACAGGCCGGCAACGTGTTGCACCCCGGATACCTTCAAATCGCGCAACGTCTGCTGGGCCGCCGCGGCCAGGCCGGCATCGGCCTCGACGGCAACGACCGACCCGACCAGCCGCCCCAGGATTGCCGCGCCATACCCGAGGCCGGCGGCCAGAACCATCGCCTTGTCCTCGGCCAGCGGCTGCAGAAACTGGATCAGGCGGGCCAGCACCATCGGCTCCATCATGAAGCGGCCCTTGCCCAGCGGCACGTCGTCGTCGGCATAGGCGACAGAGCGCAGGCCCTCGGGCAGGAAACGCTCCCGCGGAAGCTCCCCGAGTGCCGCCAGCAGTCCGGCATCGTTGACCCGGTTGGGCCGGAGCTGGCCTTCCACCATGTTGCGTCGCGCGAGCGCGAAATTCGTCATAGGCTGCCCCCTAGATGTAGCGGTGTTATATAGGCAGCGGCGGACGACAGCGTCAAAGGGCTCTGCGTCGCGGCGGCTTGACCGGTTTGTCACGCCAAGCGTATAGCACCGCGCGCTTTTGTGCGGCCCGGTGGCAGAGTGGTTATGTAGCGGACTGCAAATCCGTCAATGCCGGTTCGATTCCGGCCCGGGCCTCCACAACTTGCTCACCTGACAGCCCTTGCGTGGGCAGACACGCTCTGTCAAAACACCGCGCCTTCGCGACAATGTTACCGCCGTCGCGACGAATTCATTCCGGAGTAGCTCAGCGGTAGAGCAGGCGACTGTTAATCGCCCGGCCGTAGGTTCGATTCCTACCTCCGGAGCCAAATGGGGGCCGTTCTCGAAAGAGAGCGGCCCCTTTTCGCTTGTGGAGTGCAGATCATGCCCTCGATCCCCCTGCCCGGCGAGAAAGTGGAAAGGGTCGAGCGTACGGTGGCCTTTCAGGGCTACTTCCGCATTGCTCGCTATCTGTTCCGCCACAGCCTGTATCGGGGCGGCCTGAGCGGTGAGGTAGATCGCGAGGTCTTCGAGCGCGGCCAGGCTGCGGCCGTGCTGCCTTATGACCCGGTCCGCGACGAGGTCGTGCTGATCCGCCAGTTCCGAGCCGGCGCCTTCGCCGCCGGTCGCCATCCCTGGTGCTGGGAGATCGTCGCGGGGATGATCGAGGAAGACGAAACACCGCAAGACGTCGCGCGGCGTGAGGCGTCAGAGGAAGCCTCGGTGAAGATCCTCGACCTCGTTGCCCTGTACAGCCTCGTCCTGAGCCCCGGCGCCTGTTCGGAGACCTGCAACATCTTCCTGGGCCGCATCGACGCGACCGGCGTCGGCGGCATTCACGGTCTCGACTCGGAAAACGAGGACATCCTCGTGCAGGCCATGCCGTTCGCGGAGGCGCTGGCCCTCCTGTCCCGTGACGAAATCGACAATTCCGCCGCCGTGATCGCGCTGCAATGGCTGGCGCTCCATCGCGACGGGTTGCGCAGCCGCTGGCGCTGAAGCGCCCGCCTATTCGTAGAGATATCCGACCGGCTTGCCGGCGGTCCGCTGGGGACGCGCCTCCCGGCGCGTGACGATCTTGCCGGCCAGGCCGTCGATCTCGTCGCGCTGCGTCGGCGTCCAACGCGAGAGACTGTCCATACCCTCCAGCAGGCCGAGCCGGAGCAGTTGGGTGTTTTCGCCCACGCCGGCCAGCGTCACCGAGTTCCTGCCCACCGTGACCGAATCGCCGGTCGCGAGTTCAAAACCCTTGCCGGCCCCATCCTTGAATTCGGCGGTCCCGCGAATGACGCGATAGACCACGACCTCGCCCTTCGCGAGGTTTGCCGGACCTGGCGCCGGCGCGGCGCTCTTGGGCAGGAGGGAGTGGCCGCGCGGATCGGTGGCGATGATATGGCCGGTGACGAGGTGCCCGCTCGGCCCTTCGATGCCCAGGTCGCGCACGTAAACGGGCACGGGCGATTTGACGACGCCCTCGCCCGACTTCGTCGCCAGCGGGCGGTAGAGCGCATCCAGCGCCAGCGGATCCTGGAACCAGAAGGCGGCCTCGCGCGGGCGGTCGTGGAAAGGATGGCTCCAGGCCAGACCAGGCGTTTCGGCCTCATCGATGCCGTCCGAGCCCACCACCGTCGGGTTGGGGAAGGTCGTCGGCTCGGTGATGAAGGCCTCGATGAACTTGCCCGAGTAGCCCATCGAGAGCGGATCCGGCACGACTGTCTGAGGCGTCTTCAGGTTCGCCTCCGTGGCAAGCCCGGACCAGCTGTAGGAGCTTTGCCGATGCACGATCGCACTCTGCAGGATCAGCGCACCGGGTCCGACATGATGCATCAGCCCATCGTAGTCGAAGGTGAACAGGCCCGACGTCACCAGTACGAGCTGGAAACCACCCGGCGGCAGGTGAAGATGAAAATCGGTCGGCCCGGCATCGGGACGGTAGATCGGCAGGTTCGTCGCCACTTCCTGCAGCAGGAAAGCCTCGTTGTTCGCATGAAAGCCTTTGATCACACGGTTATACAGCGCCTGTGGCCGATAGATCGCATCGTAGGTCGCGTCGCGGTCGCGATCGATCGCCACGAAATCCTGACGATTGAGGCGTATGGGATCGCCGCTCGGGTGGACGAGGCTCGCCCAGTTCGAATGGACTGCATGTACATTCATGGGATCTTCCAATCCTAGGCATAGCGGGTTGCACAACCCTCACAACACCATGCGAATTCTGGGCCAATCGTGTCGCCACCCGGTACGGGCAGGTTGCGGCGTCGCCTGCTCCCTGTCTACCGTCCCGCCGGGAGCGAATGCAGGGTCAAGCACAGCGAGTACGTCATGAACGTCCGGTCGGGTTTCATCGATAGCATCGGCAATACGCCGTTGATCAAGCTGCGCGCCGCCTCCGAGGCGACGGGCAGCGCCATCTACGGCAAGGCGGAGTTCCTCAATCCGGGCGGCTCGGTCAAGGATCGCGCCGCGCTCGCCATCATCGAGGACGCCGAGAAGACCGGCAAGCTCAGGCCCGGCGGCGTCATCGTCGAGGGTACGGCCGGCAACACCGGGATCGGCATCGCGCTGGTCGCCAACGCGCGCGGCTATCGCTCGGTCATCGTGATGCCGGAGACGCAGAGCCAGGAAAAAAAGGACATGCTGCGCCTGTGCGGCGCCGACCTGCGCCTCGTCCCGGCCGCGCCCTATTCCAATCCGAACAACTATGTCCGCTTCTCCGGCGCCCTGGCCGAGGAGCTGGCGGCCAAGGAGCCCAACGGCGCGATCTGGGCCAACCAGTTCGACAATACCGCCAACCGCGACGGCCATTACCGCACGACGGGCCCGGAAATCTGGGACCAGACCGACGGCAAGATCGACGGCTTCACCTGCTCGGTCGGCAGCGGCGGCACGCTGGCCGGCGTGGCGCGCGCGTTGAAGGAACGAAATCCCGAGATCAGGATCGCGCTCAGCGATCCCATGGGCTCGGCGTTGTTCGCCTGGTTCGCCAGGGGCGAACTCAAGGCCGAGGGCAATTCGGTCACCGAGGGCATCGGCCAGGGCCGCGTCACCGCCAATCTCGAGGGCACGCCGATCGACATGGCCTACCAGATCACCGACCAGGAGGCCCTGCCCGTCCTGTTCGACCTGATCGAGCATGAAGGCCTCGTGCTGGGCGGTTCGAGCGCGATCAACATCGTGGGCGCCATGCGCCTCGCGCGCGAGCTGGGGCCGGGCAAGACCATCGTCACCATCCTCTGCGACGGCGGCAGCCGCTATCAGTCCAAGCTCTTCAATCCGGCGTTCCTGCGCGAGAAGAACCTGCCGCTGCCGCGCTGGATGAAGTGAGTTCGCGCACATGAGTCGCGTCGTCGTCTGTGGCAGCCTCAACATGGATGTCGTGGTGCAGAGCCCGCGTTGGCCCGCGCCCGGCGAGACCGTGCTGGGCGCCGAGGTGTCGTTCCTGCCGGGCGGCAAAGGCCTCAACCAGGCGATCGCCTCGGCTCGCCTGGGCATGCCCACGGCCATGGTCGGCGCGGTCGGCAACGACGCCTTCGCCAACAGCCTGCGCGGCTTCCTGGCCGACAACGACGTCGACAGTACGAGCGTGACCGAAGTCGACGGGCCAGTGACGGGCGTGGCGCTGATCCAGGTCGCGGACGGCGACAACTCGATCGTCGTCGCGTCGGGCGCCAATATGCACTTCGAGGCCTCCATGCTGCGCGACGAACCTCGACCCGATGAAGTCTGGGTGGCGCAGTTCGAGACACCGCTCGCCGCGACACGGGAGATCCTCGCCCGTGCCCACGAGGCAGGTGCACGCACCGTCCTCAACCTGGCGCCGTTCATCGAGCATCCGGCCGAGTTGCTGCAATCGGTCGACGTCGCCGTGCTGAACGAGATCGAGCTGTCGCAGGCGACCGGTGCCAGGTTCGACGCCTCCTGCTCGCAGGACAGCATCGTCGCTGCCTGCAATGTCCTGCGCGAGCGCGGCGCACGGGCCGTGATCGCCACCCTGGGCGCACGCGGCGCCATCGTCGTGAGTGCGACCGGCGTCGATACCATCCCGGCCTTCCAGACCACGGTCGTCGATACGACGGGCGCCGGAGACTGCTTCGTGGGCGCCCTCGCCACGCGCCTCGCCGCGGGTTCGACGCCGGCAGAGGCCGCGCGCTTCGCCAGCGCGGCCGCCTCCTGCTCGGTCGAGAAACTCGGCGCGGCACCGGCCATGCCGACGGGCCCGGAAGTTGCGGCACGGCTGGCGAAAGCCTAAATCCCCGTCATGGTCGAAGAACTCTTCAGGCAGGACGCCTACATCAAGGAAGCCGACGCCACCGTGACCGCCGTCGAGGAGCGCGGCGTGCGGCTGGATCGCTCGATCTTCTATCCCACCGGTGGCGGACAACCCGGTGACACCGGCCTCCTGCGCTGGGACGGCGGCGAGGCCAGGGTCGTGGAGGCGGTGAAGGCCGACGGCGGCGACGTGCTGCACGTGCTGGCGCCCGACTCCCCGCGCCCCGATGTGGGCACGAAGGTCCATACCAGCCTCGATTGGGAGCGCCGCTACCGGCACATGCGTATGCATACGGCGATGCATGTGATCTCGGCCGTCATCAAGGGCAACGTCACGGGCGGACAGGTCGGCGTCGACAAGAGCCGGCTCGATTTCAACCTCGAAGGCGAGGTGCCCACGAAGGAGTGGGTGACCGAAGAGGTCAACAGGCTGATCGCTCTCGACCGGCCGGTGACGCAGCAATGGGTCACCGACGAGGAGCTGACGTCGCGTCCCGAACTGGTGAAGACGATGAGCGTGCGGCCGCCGATGGGCGCGGGCCGCGTCCGTCTCCTGTCCATCGAAGGCGTCGACCTGCAGGCCTGTGGTGGCACGCACGTCGCCCGGAGCGGCGAGATCGGCCACGTCGACTGCATCAAGATCGAGAACAAAGGAAAGATGAACCGGCGCTTCATCATCGCGCTGGCCTAGAATCAAACTCCTCTCCCCCGCTAGGAGGAGAGGAACCTGAAAGCGAAGAGGAAGACCGCGATGGACTACGCAAGGCCCGACGCCCTCGTCAGCACCGACTGGCTGGCCGCCCGCCTCGATGCGCCGGACGTGCGCGTGGTCGACGGCTCGTTCTACCTGCCGGCGCAGAAGCGCGATCCCAAGGCCGAGTTCGTGCAGCAGCACATTCCCGGCGCGGTGTTCTTCGACATCGACGAGATCGCCGACACGACGAGCCCGTTGCCGCACATGCTGCCGCCGCCGGACAAGTTCTCTTCCCGCGTCCGCAAGCTCGGTCTCGGCGATGGCAACAAGATCGTGATCTACGACACCACGCCGATGACCGGCGCCTGCCGCGTGTGGTGGATGTTCCGCGCGATGGGCTACAAGGACGTGTCCGTCCTGAACGGCGGCCTGCCGAAGTGGATGAGCGAGGGCCGGCCCGTCACCGACGATCCGACGCCGCCGCGCGAGCGTCACTTCACGTCACGGCTCGACAACTCCCTGGTCCGCTCGGTCGACAACGTGCTGGGCCTGATCGAGAGCAAGCGCGAGCAGATCGTCGACGCCCGCGCCGCCGCCCGCTTCCGCGGCGAGGCGCCCGAGCCGCGCGCCGGCCTGCGCGGCGGCCACATGCCGGGCGCCTTCAACCTGCCCTACAACGAACTGCTCGATCCGGCGACCGGCATGATGCTGCCGGCCGACAAGCTCGCCGCCCGCATTGCCGCGTCGGGCATCGATCCCGCAAAGAAGGTCACGGCGAGCTGCGGCTCGGGCGTCACTGCCTGTGTCGTGGCGCTGGGTCTCTATCTCACCGGCGCCCCGGAGGCTGCGGTCTATGACGGCTCGTGGACCGAATGGGGCGGCAGGGCCGACACGCCCATCGTCACCGGTCCCTGATCTCGTCGCTCACCGGATAGCCGTTGTGTGCCGTGCACGGAGGTCTATCGCTGGCCGCCGGCGCGGAGCCTGTGCCATAGTCGGGTTATGACCTCGAAGAAAACTTATACCCGCCCCGACACCGTTTTGGCCGTCTCCGGCCGCGATCCCGACAACAACTTCGGTATCGTCAATCCGCCCGTCTATCACGCGTCGACGATCCTCTCGCCGACGATGGACAAGTTCGAGAACCGCATCCCGTTCGAGGGCTTCGGTTACGGCCGCAACGGCACGCCGACGCAAAAGGCACTGGAAGACGCCGTCGCCGCCATCGAGGGCGCGCATCGCTCCATTGCCGTGCAGTCGGGCCTGGCCGCCGTCACCGGCGCCATCGTGGGCTTCCTCAAGACCGGCGACCACATGCTGGTGACCGACAATGCCTACGGTCCGGCGCGCCGCTTCGCCAACACCACGCTGAAGAACTTCGGCGTCGAGACCACCTTCTTCGATCCGATGATCGGTGCCGAAGGCCTCGCCAAGCTGATGCGCCCCAACACCAGGATCGTCTATCTCGAGGCGCCGGGCTCGCAGACCTTCGAGGTCCAGGACGTCGACGGCATGGCCGCTGTCGCCCGGAAGGCCGGCGCGGCTGTCCTGATCGACAATACCTGGGCGACGCCGCTCTACTTCAAGCCGTTCGACCACGGCTGCGACATCTCCATCCACGCCGGCACCAAGTACATCGTCGGTCATTCGGACGCGATGATGGGCATCATATCGTGCGCCACGCGCGCGATGTTCGAGACCGCGAAGACGGCCTGCCAGTCGTTCGGTTTCCACGCCGCGCCCGACGATTGCTATCTCGCCCTGCGCGGCCTGCGCACCATGGGCGTGCGCCTGCGCCATCACGAGAAGAGCGGCCTCGAGATCGCCCACTGGCTGAAGACCCGGCCCGAGGTCGACAAGGTGCTGCACCCGGCACTGCCCGACTGCCCCGGCCACGAGAACTGGAAGAAGCAGTTCCAGGGCTCGTCCGGCCTCTTCTCCTTCACCCTGCGCGACGGCATCAAGCGCCCGGCGGTGGCAGCCATGCTCGACGGCATGGACATCTTCGGCATGGGCGCCAGCTGGGGCGGCTACGAGAGCCTGATGATCCCCGCGCACCCCGACCAGTACCGCACCGCCGTGCCGTGGCCCGAGGGCAAGCAGCTCCTGCGCATCCATATCGGCCTGGAAGACGTCGAGGATCTGAAGACCGACCTGGCCGAAGGCTTCGAGCGCCTGAACCGGGCGCACAACGCCTGATCCAAGCTCCGCGGTTAGCTCAGGCGTTACAACCCAAAACCTCATGCTGAGGAGGCTGCGCAGCAGCCATCTCGAAGCATGGGCACGAGCACCACGTCTGTGCCCATCCTCGAGATGACGCGCTGCGCGCGTCTCCTCAGAGGCTGACCGGAAATGAATTGAATCGATTCAAGCACTTACCTCATCCTGAGGAGCGCCGCGAAGTGGCGCGTCTCGAAGGATGGGCAACAGGTAAGGTGCGCGTTCCCATCCCAGCGCGGAGGTTACTCCGCGCGACGAGACGCCGTGCTGCGCCCGGCTCCTTAGGATGAGGTTATTGGGCTATTCATAGCCTCTTGTTTTAGCTGTATTCATTTCCGGCCAGACTCTCAGGATGAGGTCGTGTGGTGATCTTGGAGGAGGAAACCTCTAAGCGCCCTGGCACTCGCCGCAGATGCCCGTGACTTCCAGCGTCATGTCGCGTGCGGTGAAGCCGCGGCGGGTGGCGCTGGCGGAGATCGCATTGGACAGACCGTCGCCCTCGATCTCCTGGGCGTTGCCGCACTCGCTGCAGATCAGGAAGAAGCCGCGATGGGCCTCGCCCGGGTGGCTGCAGCCGACGAAGGCGTTCATGCGCTCGATGCGGTGGATCAGGCCGTTCTCGATCAGGAAGTCGAGCGCGCGATAGACCGTGGGCGGCGCGGAACCGAGATCCTCGTTGCGCAGGCTGTCGAGCAGCGCATAGGCGCCGACTGGCTTGTGACTCGACCAGACGAGCTCGAGCACCCGGCGGCGCAGCGGCGTGAAGCGCAGGTCCTTGGCCGCGCACAGTTTCACGGCCGCGGCGATCGCGTCCTCGACACAGTGCTCGTGATCGTGGGCGTGCCCGGCGGGCGCCGCTTTGGCCGGTTTCTTCAAGGGACTTCCGATTTGCCAACCGAGTGGGTGGCGATTATACGCGCCGTTCCTTCCGGAGGCCAAGGCTCGCCCATGTCCCCTGCAACGCCCCCTGCAACGTCCCCAACAACCTATGAACAGCGCGAAATCGACGCCGCCCTCGCCGTCATCAAATTCGATGCGCAGGGGCTGGTGCCGGCGATTGCCCAGCAGCACGACACGGGCGAAATCCTGATGGTGGCGTGGATGGACCGCGACGCCGTGGCCGAGACGATGCGCACGGGCCGTGCTTGCTACTGGTCGCGCTCCCGCAAGGCGCCGTGGCGCAAGGGCGATACGTCCGGGCATATCCAGACCCTGGTCGAACTGCGCATCGATTGCGACGGCGACACCCTGCTGGCGCTGGTCGAGCAGACCGGCGTGGCCTGCCACACCGGCCGCCACAACTGCTTCTTCCGGGCGATTCGCAATGGCGTGCTTGCGGAAATCGCACCTGTCGAAGTCGACATGGAGAAGGACAAGGTTTGAGCGAGTTTGCATCGACGCGCCGTGGGTTCCTGCTCTCGGCCTCTCTCCTGCCGCTGGCCGCCTGCGCCTCGCCGCAACCGAAACATACGCTCTCGCCGCGCGGCGACCGCCTGGTGCGCATGATCCAGACCACCGGCCGGGACAACATGACCGCGCCCGAGGCCTTCGCCCTCATGGGCATCAGCAACGATGGCCGCGACATCCCGGTCCGCCAGCTCGCCGACGACGGAACCGACGGCCGCTACGTCGTGAATCTGGTGAATATCCGCAAGTATCACGAGTTCGTCTTCCAGCGCCGCCAGGGCGACGTGCTCGTCCTCCATTCCGCCGACACCGCCTTCAAGCGATTGCAGAGCGTGCGCTATGCGCGCAACGGCAAGCCCACGGTCATCGCGGACACCGCTTTCGCCGAACGCGATTTCCAGCAGCAGACCGCGTTTTGGTTCGACCGGATACCGGGCCGCTAGTAGTGTGACGGTGAGATGACAGCCACCGTCTCGCCTCCCACCACAACCCGCCGCACCCTCACCGTCTGCGGCGGCGCCCATGCCCTGCATGATGGTTTCACCGACCTGCTGAACGTCCTCTACCCGCTGCTGCAGTCGCAGTTCGGCTTGAGCTACGGCGCCATCGGGGCGTTGAAGACCTGCTATTCCGGCGTCATGGCCATCGGCCAGATCCCGGCGGGCATGCTGGCCGAGCGCTTCAGTGGCGTGCGAATTCTGGCCCTCGGAACGACGCTGATCGCGGCCGGCTACTGTCTCGCGGGGATGAGCGGCTCGCTCTACGGCGTCATCGCCGGCCTGCTTCTCGCGGGCCTGGGCGCCAGCACGCAACATCCCATCGGCTCCAGCCTGGTGGCCGCCGCCTATCACGGCCCGCGCTCCCGCACCGCGCTCGGCACCTACAATTTCACCGGCGACGTCGGCAAGGTCCTGCTGCCGGCTCTCTTCGCGCTGATCGCCGCCTCGCTGGGCTGGCAGCAGGCGCTGGTCGTGATGTCGGCCCTCGCGGTCGTCGGCGCCGGGATCATCCTGGCCTCGCTGAAGCCGATCGTCACGCACGGCACGGCCGAACCGTCGAAGGCGGTCGCCGGGCAGGACCGGCCGTGGGCCTACTGGCTGCTCTTCTCGATTCACATCGCCGACGACTTGGTGCGGACCGGCTTCCTGATCTTCCTGCCGTTCCTGCTGCGCGACAAAGGCGCGGACCTGCCGACCATCGGCCTGGGCCTGTCGCTGCTGTTCGCCGGCGGCGCCGCCGGCAAGCTGGTGATGGGCTGGGTCGGCCAGAAGCTCGGCGTCGTGCCGTCGGTCGTGCTGACCGAAGTCGCCACGACGCTTCTCATCCTCGCCGCGCTGCCGCTGTCGCTCGATTACGCGCTTCTCGTCCTGCCGGCCGTCGGGCTGATGTTGAACGGCACCTCGTCCGTCCTCTATGGCACCGTCCCGGAGTTCGTGAGCCCGCAGCGGCGCACCAAGGCCTTCGCGATTTTCTACACGGGCGGTTCGGTCGCGAGCGCCACAGGACCTCTCCTGTTCGGCCTGCTTGGCGACCAGATCGGACTGACGACGGCCCTCGTCGTCGTGTCCTGCGTGGCGCTCACGACGGTGCCGATGGTCTGGGCGCTGCGACCGGCCTTCGCTGACGATTGAGGACTGCGAAGAGCGCGCCTAAGCGCCCTGCCAGACCGGCCCCATCGGCTTCAGCTTGATGCCCTTGCGCAGGTGCTTGTAGGGCATGTCCATTGGGTCGGTGATGTGTGCGCCGGGCGATTGCACCACCAGGATCGTCTCGGCGATCGGCTGGAAGTCGGCGCGGAAATGCACCGTCGACTTCAGGGCGAGGATCGGCACCTGCGACGGCTCGACCCCGACGGCGCGGAACATCTCCTGGTCGGCCGCCTGCACGCGCTTGCAGGCCAGCACCGCCGACACGCCCGACGCCTCGTCGGTCACCAGCGCCATCGGCCCGATCTGGAACTTCGCGCCGCCATAGAAAGGACCAGTGCCGGTGAACACGCCGTCGCTCAGCTTGACCACGCGCCAGTCGGCTTCGAGCGGCTTCTCGCCGGCATAGCCCACGACCGCGCCGATGCCGCGGCGCATGATATTGCCCTCACCCGTTTCAACGGCTGCCTTTGCCGCGCCCTCGTCGACGATCATGCCGATCACCGCGCCCCTGGCCTTGTGGCGCATCAGCGCCGCCAGCAGGCCGATCGTGTCGGACGTGCCGCCGGCGCCGGGATTGTCCTGCACGTCGGCCAGCACGATCGGCTTGGTGGCGTTCTTCGACAGCTCGATGGCGCGAAGCGCGGCCTGGTCCGGATCGAGCAGCTCGCCGTCGAACGCCTTTTCCTGGGCCTTCACCGCGGCGGCGAGCTTGTCGGCCGCCGCCTCCACCGCCTCCTTGTCGTGGCCGTAGACGACCAGCGCCGGGCCGCAGTGGGCGATGTCGGCCGGCGGGAAGCCCGGCGTGTGGGTCACGCTGACGATGCCCTGATTGTGGCTCTTCTCCCCCGCCTCGAGCTCGCCGACGAGGTCGAAGATGCCCTTGGCCGGCTCGATGAAGGTGCACTGCCACACCAGCGGGATCAGGAAGTCGAGCTGGCGGTAGGCGCGATAGACCGGCCGCTTCTCGCGCAGCAGCTTGTCGAGAAGCTCGATCGCGCGGCTGCCGGTCACCGCCATGTCGATATGGGGGTAGGTGCGATAGCCAACCAGCGCCGTGGCGAGCGTTGCCATGTCGGGCGTCAGGTTGGCGTGATAATCGAGGCTCGCCACGATCGGCAGCTCGTGGCCCACAACGCTGCGGATCCGGCGGAGCAGCTCACCCTCGCCGTCCTCGGTGTTCTCCGCGACCATGGCGCCGTGCAGGTCGAGATAGACCGCGTCGAACGGTCCGTGCTTCTTCAGGTCCTCATCGAACAGCGCCCACATCTTCTCGTAGGCATCTTCGGTCACGTAGGAAGCCGGCGCCGCGGCAGCCCAGGCCAGCGGCACGATCTCATGCCCCAGCTCCTTAAGCTTCCTCACCGCGCCGGCTATCGGGATGTTGAAGCCCTCGACCCCGGCGATCATCTCCGGGCCGCGCAGCAGGGGCGGCCAGGCATCGGCGCGCACGAACTCCTCCCAGGTCGCCTGCTGCGGCGCGAAGGTGTTCGTCTCATGCTGAAAACCGCCAACCGCGATACGCGCCATTCAATGTCTCCCCGAAGCCGCCCATCCAGGCTGAGGTCAGTATTACGCATCTGAGGCAGCGAATGCGAGCGGCCCGCGTTAGAACCGGCATGAGCAGTTTGTCATGGCCGGCCTTTCTCAAGAATTTTCCGCAAGGTCACCTCGTGGCCGCAATGGCCGTCGACGTCGGGGCGGACGAAATTGGAAGTCGACGGCTGCGCGGTCTGCGCGACCTCCTCCATCGCGTCATCGGTCGCATGGCGTCGAACGGCGCGTTCGCCCTGACGGTCTCGCGGGCCGCAGGCTTCCCCGAAATCCTGTGCGGGTTCGAAGCGCAAGCCGACGCCGATGCCCTTGTGGGGTTCTCCAAGGCCACCCCGACCGATCGCTATCCCGGCTTCGCGACCCAGCGCGTCTTCGGCCTCGACGCCCCGATGGAAGCCGCCCTGCGGGCCGGCTTGTTGAGCGACGGGGACTTCGACCAGCGCTGACCCGGGCCCTGACCTGGCGCTGGCGGCCCGCTGCGGACGATGCGTGTGGACGGGTGGCGACCTGCTTTGCGCCGCGGTCGCGCGGCCTTTCGGTTCGCCGTCTGGTGGTCGCCCCCACGCCTTCCTGAGCGTCGGAGTACCGGCGGCGCCGCCGATCTTCGGTGACTCGGTCTGGTGCTCGTTGCTCTTTGCCGCGAAAGCCCGAGCGAGCCAGCCTCCTGGCAGAAACCCGGCGCAGCGCGTCGCAAGCCGCACCCCATCTCGGCTCCTGCCGGCAGGCCACGACAGCAGAGGCCGACCGCCTGTGCGCCTTCAGCTTCCCCAACCGCCGGGATGGAAGGGGATCGCCAGGTGAGCCATTTCGAAAGGTAGCGGCGTTTCGAGGCGTTCAAGCCCTCGGAGGAAGGCCGCCTCGCCGGCACCTGCGTGCGCGACGGTGGAAATCAGCTGTCCCCGTAGCGACTACGCCTTGGCGGTTGCGTCCTCGATCGCCTTGAGCAGGACCGGCCAGTATTCCTCGCCATGGCCCAGTTCGACGGCGCGCTCCATGACCTCGCGCGCCACGTCGGCGCCCAGTGCCGGCACGCCCGCCTGCTCGGCCATGTCGATGGCGTAGCCCAGATCCTTCAACGCGTATTTGGTCGAAAAGGCGCGCTCGGGGAAAACGGCCGGCAGCAGCGCCTTCATGCCGTGATTGCGCAGCGCAAAGGAGTCGGCCGAGCCCTTGGTGAGCGTCTCGAACAGCACCTTGCCGTCGACGCCGTTCGCGCGGGCGATCGACAGGCCCTCGGCCAGCGCCACCACGGTCTGGAACAGGATCATGTTGTTGAGGATCTTGACCGTTTGACCCGCGCCGACCTCGCCGCAATGCGTAACCTCGCTCGCCATGTGGCGCAGCAGCGGTGCGATGCGCTCGAAGGTGGGCGCGGTCGCCCCCACCATGATCGAGAGCGTGCCGTCGATCGCGGCCTGACGAGTGCGCGCAACCGGCGCATCCGCGAAGGCCGAGGCCCTGCCCTGGAATTCCTCGAAGAGGCGGCGCGCGAGGATCGGCGGCGCGGTGCTGAGGTCGACGACGGTCCAGCCGAGCTTGGCCTTCGAGACCAGGCCGTTCTCGCCCAGGCACACCTCCTCGACTTCCCTGCCGCCCGGCAGCGACAGGAAGATCGTGCGGCAGCTTTCGCCGATCTCGTCGACCGAGGCGGTCTTCACCCCGTCGGCGGCCAGCCTCTTGAGAGGCGCCTCGTCGCGATCGGCCGCAAGCACGGTCATCCCGCACTTGCGCGCGAGATTGCGGCACATCGGTTCGCCCATCGTGCCGACGCCGATAAATCCGATCATGTCCGTCATGTCAGTCCACTATGAAGAGTTTGGCGCCCTTGGCCGTGCTCGAACGGTGGCCGAGCGTGTTGTCGGCGACCTGGTAGCTCTGGCCCTGCTTCAGCTCGACCGTGCTGCCGTCGGCCAGCTCGGTCGACAGCGCGCCCTCGAGCACCAGCAGGATATGGCCCTTCTGGCACCAGTGATCGGCGAGGTAGCCCGGCGTATATTCCACCATCCGCACGCGAATGTTGTTGAACGTCCTGGTGCGCCAGAACGCCTTGCCGGTTTCGCCGGGATGTTCCGTGCGCTCTACGGCTTCCCAATCGGTCGTCCCGAAGGGTATTTCAAACATCAGCATGGTTTGCTCTAGCACATTGACCGGCACCAACAGATAGACGAAAACGACCACATGATCACTGCAAAAACGGCTAAGCGTCGCCAGAACAAGGCGGAGCGCATCGCGCGGGTCGGCAAGCTGGCCCGTGGCAAGTTCGTGGCCCCGGGGAAAGTGCCGGAAGTGCTGCGGCGCATCATCGAACCCGGCGACATCCTCTGCCTCGAAGGCGACAACCAGAAGCAGGCGGATTTCCTCGCCAACCAGCTGGCGGCGCTCGACAGGAAGGACCTGCGGGACATCCATCTCGTGATGTCCTGCATCACGCTGCCCGCCCATATCGAACTCTTCAAGAAGGGCATGATCAAGCAGGTCGACTTCTGCTACGCCGGGCCGCAAGGCACCGCCGTGGCCGACCTCGTGAAGGCGAAGAAGTTTCCGGTCGGCGCGATCCACACCTACAACGAGCTCTATGCGCGCTATTACATCGACCTGACGCCGCGCGTGGCCCTGATCGCCGCCGCCCAGGCCGACCGCAAGGGCAACCTCTTCCTCGCGGCCAACACCGAGGATACCCCCGCGATCGTCGAGCCTACAGCGTTCTCCGACGGCATCGTGTTCGCCCAGGTCAACGAGATCGTCGACAAGCTGCCGCGCATCGACATTCCGGCCGACCAGGTCGACTTCGTCGTCCAGGCCCCCTACCCGATGCATCTGCAGGCGCTGTTCACGCGCGATCCGGCGGCCATCACCGACGTGCAGGTGCTGATGGCGATGGTCGCGCTGCGCGGGATCTACGAGAAGTACGAGGTGCAGTCGCTGAACCATGGCGTCGGCTTCAACACGGCGGCGATTGAGTTGCTGCTGCCGACCTACGGCGAGCGGCTCGGCCTCAAAGGCAAGATCTGCAAGCACTGGATGGTCAATCCGCTGCCGACCATGATCCCGGCGATCGAGTCGGGCTGGGTCGAGAGCGTCTTCGCCGTCGGCGGCGAGGTCGGCATGGAACGCTACACCGCCGCGCGCCCGGATGTCTTCTTCACCGGCCGCGACGGCAGCTTCCATTCGAACCGCGCCATGGGCCAGCTGGCCGGCCACTACGCCATCGACATGTTCATCGGCGCCTCGTTGCAGATCGACATCAACGGCAACTCCTCGACCGTCTCGAAGAACCGCATCACAGGCTTCGGCGGCGCGCCCAACATGGGCTGCCAGCCGACCGGCCGCCGCCATCCGACGAAGGCCTGGCTCAAGGCCGGCGCGGAAGCCAATCCGGGGCCAGGTTCACCGCCCGGCCGCAAGCTCGTCGTGCAGATGGTCGAGACCTTCCAGGCCGGTCGCGTGCCGACCTTCGTCGAGGAACTCGACGCCACCGACCCGGGCATTCGCAAGGCGCTGCACGGCGTCACGCCGGTGATGATCTATGGCGATGACGTCACGCACATCGTCACCGAGGAAGGCATCGCCAACCTCGCGGCCTGCCGGTCGATCGCCGAACGCCAGGCTGCCATCCGCGCAGTCGCCGGCTACACGCCGGTCGGCCTCAAGCGCAAGAAGCGCGAGACCGAGAATCTGCGTGCCCGCGGCATCGTTCAGTTGCCCGAGGATGTCGGCGTCCGCCCGTCGGAGGCAAGCCGCAGCCTGCTGGCCACGCAGGACATCAAGGGCCTCGTGCGCTGGTCCAACGGGCTCTACGACCCGCCCTCGCAATTCGTCGACTGGTAGGACCCATCATCATGGAAAAGTTCGCCAAGTCTTTCCCGTCCAAACCGCTGCCGTCGAAGACGGCCAAGCCGTGGGCGCTCGCGGGCGTCGTGGGCTCCGGCAACCTCGAAGTGATGCTGGAGCGCGGCGGTAAACCGGCCGACGCAATGGAGTGCCACGTCGAAACCTCGATCCCCGGCTACAAGGCCTCATGGCTCGCCGCGCTTGCCGACTTCGCCCACCATTATCCGGCCGGCGGAATCAAGGTCACGATCAACGACCAGGGCGCCCCCCCCGTGCTCGTCAACCTCCGCCTGCGTCAGGCCTACGACCATCTCACCAAGGGCGACAAATGAGCGGCGCACTTTTCCACGAACAGACCGCCCGCCAGCGCATCGCGGCGCTCGCCGACGCGGGCTCGTTCGCCGAACTCCTGCCGCCGCCGGAGCGGCTCACCAGCCCCTACCTCGCCCAGCTCGGCATCCCGGTGTCGTTCGACGATGGTCTGGTGATCGGCCACGCCCGGATCGGCGGCAAGAAGATCTATCTGGCGGCCCAGGTCGGCCAGTTCGTCGGCGGCGCCGTCGGCGAGATCCACGGCGCCAAGCTCACCGGCCTGTTCAAGGCTGCCGCGCGCGACAAGGTGCCCTGCGTCCTGATCATCGAAAGCGGCGGCGTGCGCCTGCACGAAGGCTCGGCCGGCGAGATCGCCATCGCCGAGACGATGCGCGCGATCTTCGAGTGCCGCGCCCTGAAGGTCCCGACCATCGCCGTCATCGCCACCGACATCGGCGCCTATGGCGGCATGGGTATCCTTTCGACCTGCTGTGACTTCCGCATCATGACCGAGCACGGACGGCTGGGCATTTCCGGTCCGATCGTCATCGAGAAGTGGATGGGCAAGAAGGCCTACGACTCGGCCAATCGCGCCCTGGTGTGGAAGACGAGCGGCGGCAAGACCAAGTACCTGCTGGGCGATGCAGACGCGCTCGTGCACGACACGCCCGAAGCGGTGCGTGACGGGATCGCGAAGCTCCTGACCAAGTCGAGCGCGGTCAGCCTCGCTTCCGTCAAGACGCGCCAGAAGGAACTGGAGAAGCGGCTGAAGAAGTTCGGCGCAACGGCCGATCCCGACGCGGTCTGGAAAAGCATGGGTGTGCGCGACATCAACGCGGCATCGCTGGCCTCGGGGCCCGAATTCGCCGCCCTCGCCAAGCGTGGAAAGTAGCCGGTCATGAAGAAACCGACATCGAAGAAGCCGTCTGCCCGCGCCGTGCTGGCACGTCTGTTCGGCGCCTCGGCGAAAGGCATCGCCATCGAGAAATCCGTCCTGACGGGCTATGCGACGGTTGGCGGCGCAAAGGTCTGCGTCATCGGCACTTGCGACGGGACCTATATCGACAACGAAGCCGCGTTGCGCCTTGCCGCGCACGTGATCCAGTGCATCGAGCGCCAGCCCCGGACGCCGATCGTCATGCTGGTCGACAGCGCCGGCCAGGAGCCCAACCGGGTCGCCGAAATGCTGGGCCTCGCCAGCTACTTCGGCCATCTGCTGTCGTGCCTCGAACTGGCGCGGCGCAAGGGCCACAAGCTCATCACCGTCGCGACCGGCCAGGCCGTCGGCGGCGCCTTCATCTGCTACGGCATGTTTGGCGACAGCATTTACGCGCTCGACTCGGCCAGCGTCGGCCTGATGCCGATCGAGGCGATGTCGGCCGTCACCAAGATCCCGGCCTCGGTCCTGGAGAAGCTGTCGAAGACCATGCCGTCGCTCGAATTCGGCGCCGAGCCCTTCGCGCTGCTGGGCGGCGTCGAGGAAGTGTGGTCGGCCAGCGACGACGTGCAGGCCAGGCTCGCGCAGGCGATCGCGACCTCGACCCCCGAGGACAATCGCGCCGAACTCGGCAGGAAGCGCGGCGGCCGCAAGCTCGCCCTCGATATCCGCAAGAGGGTCCTCGCCGAATCGGCGCGATGACCGGCCTCCGGCGCCATACCCTGGTCTGGCTGTCGCAGGCGCCCGAGGCGGAAACCGACGACGACCGTACCCGAGCGGCCAGCTGGCATATGTCCGGCCGCCCCTTTGTCGTGACGCGCCGCCGGGACGATGGCCGCGATATCGGGCTGGGTTTCTGCACCACCGATCCTGCCCATCCTGAACTGCGTCCGCGCCGCGTCGCAGCCCGGACGGATCCCGTTCGCATCGTCCGCAACGCCCGTCCGCCCGGTCTCGAGGAAATCGCGCGCTGTCCTGCAGCGACCGCACAATCGGCCTCGTTCGCCCACCTGACCTCGGCGGCGACCGAAGCGGACCTCGACATTCGCGTCTACGGAAGCTGGATGTGGCAGGCCCTGACCGGCGAGCGACACGTGCACGAGGCCTCTGACCTCGACGTGGTGATCGACGTCGCCGACCTCGCGGCGGCCGACCGTGCGGCCGCCTTCCTGGCGCGCGAGGAGCAGGCCCTCGCCTTCCGGATCGACGGCGAACTGTCCTTCCCCGGTCTGGGCGAGATCCAGTGGCGCGAGCTCCTCCTAGACAAGGACGAAGTCCTGCTGAAATCCATCGACACACTCCACCTCGTGTCCCGTACCCAGCTCGCACGATGAGCCCCGAAGACCAGATACTGGCCGGCGCCGCCGTGACGGCGATGCGCGACGAGCTGCAGGCCTATCCCAAGCCCGGTCTCGTCAGCCCCGTCGATTCCGGCGCCCACGCCGACATGGACTTCGAGGTGATGTGCCGGTCGGCCAACTCGCTGCTGCGTCCCTTCGCCGGCCTTGCCGCGGCAGGCCGGGCCGCCCGATCGTTCGAGCAGGCCCTGATGCCGCTCGGCATCGAGGCCGAGCGCGCGATGCTGGCCGTCACGGGCGGCGTCAACACCCATCGCGGCGCGATTTTCTCGGTCGGCCTGATCGTCGCCGCCATCGCCCGCGCACAGGCCGTCTCTGCCAGCCTGTCGCCGTCCGCCGTCCGCGCGGCCCTCAGAAAGACCTGGGGCGAGGCCCTCGATGCGCATGCGGCCCGCGACGATGAGGCAAGCCATGGCGGCCAGGTGCGCCGCAGGACCGGCCGCGACGGCGCCCGCCGCGAAGCCGCGCTTGGCTTTCCCAGCGTCTTCGAGATCGGAATCCCCGCCTATCGCAGCGCGCGCGGGGCCGGCCTCGACGACAACGCTGCCGGAATCCACACCCTGTTCGTCCTGATGTCGTCGATCGACGACACCACGGTGCTCTATCGCGGCGGCCTTGAGGGAGGATCCTTCGTGCGGCAATCGGCGGCCGGCTTCCTGGCCGACGGCGGCTGCCTCCAGCCCGACTGGTTCGAAAAGGCAGAAGCGCTGCACCGCGCCTTCATCGCGCGCAACCTGTCGGCCGGCGGCTGTGCCGACCTGCTGGCCTGCACCCTCCTCGTCTCGCGCTGCTGCGGCGACGCCTAACCCCAGCCGGCCAGCGCCCGTTCGAGGCTCTCGGGCCCGCGATAGAGCATGGCGCGCCAGCCGGCCATGCGGGCGCCGTCGACGTTGCTGGTCTTGTCGTCGACGAACAGGATCGACTGCGCGACGGTGACGCCCATGCGGGCCTGGGCGTTGGTGTAGAACACCCGCTCGGGCTTGCAGACGCCCAGCGCGGCCGAATAGACGATCTCGTCGAAATGCGCAGCCAGTCCCATCCGGTCGCGGAGAAAGGCGATGCGGTGATGCTCCTGGTTGGTCGCCGCAAAGACCCGGCCACCGGTGCGCTTGCGCCACGCGTCGGCCTGGTCGAGCACGCCGCGGTCGATGTCGGAATCCTTCTCGAACCAGTAGGCGACGAACTCCTCGAGTCGGTCGGTCAGGCCCTTGGTCTCGAAATATTCATGCAGCGCCACGTAGAGGTCGAGGCGTCCGCGCAGCACTTCCATGAATTCGGGCTTGAGGAAGAATTCCGGCGCCAGCTCCTCGTCATGGCTGACGCCCCAATCCTCCTTCAGCGTCGCGTACCATGGATGCGGCGAGCCGGGCTGGGCGAGCGAGACGACGCCGTCGATATCGAGGACGAGGACGGGGCTGGAACTCATGCCCCGCCATGCTACAGCACCTGCCGCCACAAAGGGAAAGTCCGTTGCTGCTCGTCGTGCCCGACCTCGCCCATCTCGATGGCTATGCGGACGCGCTCCGGCGCGGCTGGTCACCGGACAATGTCAGAGTTGAGGAAGCGCCGCGCGAGGAGCTGGCGCGCATCGAGGCCGATCCGGCGGCGTTCGTGGCCTCGCTCGACGATCCCGAAGCCAAGGGCGGCCCGGTCACCCTGCCGGACGGCACGACCGTCCCTCGCCTGCCCGGCTACCGGCGGTGGATGTGGGACGGCGAGTTCAGCGGCTCGATCGGCTTTCGCTGGCAGCCCGGAACGGCGGCGCTCCCCACCTATGTGCTGGGCCATATCGGTTACGCCGTGACGCCGTGGAAGCGCCGGCGCGGCTACGCGACGCTCGCGCTCGCGATGCTCCTGAAGGAGATCGCTCGCCACGGACTGGCGCATGTCGACCTCACGACCGATCCCGACAACCTGCCATCGCAGAAGGTCATCACCGCCAACGGCGGCGTCCTGGTCGAGCGCTTCACCAAGGTCGCGGGGCATGGCGGCGGCGAGGCGCTGCTGTTTCGCATTCCTCTCTAGACGGCCGCCCATTCCCTCACCGGGCTGAACGCACGACCGTCTCGGCCATTGCCGCGAGAGCGGCCAGCCCTCGGGTCTTCAGGCTCCGGGACGAGTCGCGTCCGCCGATCTCGCCTTCGAGCACCAACGTGATGAAGCCGTGCATCGACGCCCAGGCGAAGTCGGCCGCGCGCTGGCGCTCCTCGGCGGATGCATGCGCAAGCACCTCGTCGACGACGGCGGCCTGCAGGCGGCGGACGTCACCTGCGCCCCCGTCTGCGTGCTTGCTCTCGATGCGGTTGGCCTCGCGGCTGAACATGAGTTGAAACAGCGCAGGATTGGCCGCCGCGAACGCCATGTAGCCCACGCCAAGACCGACCAGACGGGCCGCCGGCTCGCCTTCTATCCGCTCGGCCTCGGCTTTCATGGACGCCGTCAGCTCGGTGAAGCCGCGACGCACCAGTTCGGCCAACAGGTCGTCCATCGACGCGAAGTGATGGGCGGGAGCGGCGTGGGACACCTCTGCCCGGCGTGCGCACTCACGCAGGGTGAAACCACGGATGCCCTTCTCCTCCAGTAACTTGCGGCCAGACACCACCAGTGCCTCGCGCAGGTCGCCATGATGATAGCCTCGGGCCTTGGGGTTCGACATCCAGCCTCCAGAAAGATTAGATAGACCTCAATCTTGACGTTGGAAAGAGGCCAAATTCCGGCTGACGTCCAGAACCAGCCGTGGCTTGATCGACTGGCATCAGAGGGAGCTCTCATGACGTTCGAAACCTGGGTCGCCTTCGCCGCGGCGTCGAGCATTCTTCTGGTGATCCCCGGCCCAACCGTTCTGCTGGTCGTGTCCTATGCGTTGGGCCAGGGCTGGCGAACCGCGTTACCGATGGCGGTCGGTGTCGCCTTGGGTGATTTCACCGCCATGACGCTGTCGATGCTGGGATTGGGCGCCCTGCTGGCCACGTCGGCCCCGCTGTTCACGATCCTGAAGTGGGTCGGCGCCGCTTATCTGGTCTATCTCGGCATCAAGCTCTGGCGCGCCGGCGGCACGCTCGACGCCGCGCCGCGGACTGACGCGGCTTCGGCCGCGAAGATGCTGGGGCACGCCTGGTTGGTGACGGCGCTCAACCCGAAGAGCATCACCTTCTTCGTGGCCTTCCTGCCGGCCTTCCTCGATCCCACCGCGGACTTCCTCACCCAGATGCTGGTGTTCGAGGCGACGTTCCTGGTGCTGGCCTTCGCCAATGCCTTCGGCTACGCGCTGGTCGCCTCACGGGCCCGCCGACTGGCTTCCGCTCCGCGCGCCCTCGGCGTCGTCAACAAGGTGGGCGGCGGCCTGCTGGTCGGCGCCGGCGTCGCCACGGTGAGCTTCGCCGGAACGCGAAGCTGAGGCTTATCTGGCCGGCTCGCTGACGAAGGCGATCCTGGAGAGGCCACCCCTGGAGGCGTCGGCCAGGGTCTCGGAGACGTAGCGATAGGGCACGGTGGCGTCGGCGCGGAGGTAGACCTCGGGCTGCGGCCGCTTGCGGCCGGCCTCGACGAACTTCTCCATCGCCTCCTCCCGCGTCACCCGTTCGCCGCCCCAGAACAGCGAGCCCTGGGCGTCGATCGCGAACTCGATCTTCTCGGGTTTCTGCAGGTCGGCGTTGGCCGTCGCCTTGGGCAGGTCCAGCTTGACCACGTTGGTCAGGAGCGGCGCCGTCACGATGAAGATGACCAGCAGCACCAGCACCACGTCGATCAGCGGCACCATGTTGATCTCGGCCATCGGCTGGGACGAGGTCTTGCGTTCGAAGCTTCCGAATGCCATTGCCCGTCTCCCTCAGCTCACGGCCGCGAGCGGCACGCTGCCCGGCTTGCCGTTGCGGCCGGCCTGCAGCGCGCGGCCCATCGACAGGAAGGTCAGCAGCTCGAAGGCGAAGGCGTCGAGCCTGGCCGTCAGCACGCGGTTGGAGCGCGTCAGCCAGTTGTAGCCCATGACCGCCGGCAGGGCGACGGCAAGGCCGATGCCGGTCATGATCAACGCCTCGCCCACCGGCCCCGCCACCTTGTCGAGCATTCCCGAGCCCGACATGCCGATCGCGACCAGCGCGTGATAGACGCCCCATACCGTGCCGAACAGGCCCACGAACGGCGCCGTGGCACCGATGGTCGCCAGCATGGTGAGGCCGTTCTCCAGCGAGGTCGTCTCCTCGTCGAGCACCTTCTTGATGGTGCGCGTCAGGAACTCGGTCTCGCTGCCCGCCTCCTCGAGCTTAGCCGCGCCGAACTTCGCATGGTGGGCCTGGGCATGCAGCGAATGCGCCGTCAGGTGGCCGAACGGCTCGCGTACACCGTGGACGCTGAGCTCGTTCTGGACCTGCTCGAGCGAGGTCGCACTCCAGAAGAAGTTCAGGAACCGGCGGCTGCGCCCCTGCCGGATCACCTGCCCGATCCCCTTGTAGATGATCAGGTACCAGGAGATCGCCGACATCACCGCCAGCACGCCCAGCAGGATCTTCGCGACGATGTCCGCCTGCGCGATGAAATGGCCGAAGCCAAGGGCCGATGCGTCGCCCATGCGATACTCTCCTACTGCAACACGAATTTGATCGGAACGTGGACCCAGACCGCCTGCGCCAGGCCGCCCTCCACATAGGGTCGGAACTGCGCCGCGCGGACGGCGCTCAGCGCCGCCTGGTCGAGATCGGCATGGCCCGACGAGGCCGCCAGCGAGACCTGGGCCGGCCGGCCGGTCACGTCGACCAGGACGCGGATCGTCGCCGTGCCCTGCTCGCCGGCGCGCCGCGAGCGCGTCGGATAGGCCGGATTGGGCTGCACCAGCCAGCCGAGCTGCGAGGCCTGCACCGTACGCGGCGCCGCCGGCGCGGCGGGCGCGGCCTGCTGGGGGCCCGCCTCGACCGGCGCGGCCGGGCGTGCCGGCTGTGGCTTCCGCTGTACCGGCTTCGGTTCCGGCGGCTTGGGCCTGGGCTCCGGCTGCTTCTCCGCCGGCGGAATCTCCGGCGGCGGCGGTTCGTCGGGCGGCGGCAGGTCGATCCTGGCCAGCGGGAATTCCGGCGGCGGCAGGTCGGGCGGCGGCGGCTCGACGAGGGTCGCCAGTTCGGGCGGCGGCGGCCTCAACTCCACCGGCGGCGGCGGCTCCGCGTTCTCGATCTCGGGCTGCCCCGGCTCCTCGGCCGCCACCATGCGCACTTCCATCGGCGCGATGTCGCCCACGATCAATCGGACAGGCTCGAACTGCGTCAGCGCCCAGCCGCCCCCGACATGAAAGAAGATCACGAGCGCAAGGATGCCGCGGCGCGCCGCCGTCGATATCGGCTCGCGCGACGGCCCCGGCGGGCCGGGCTCAACGATGAGCGGTCTGGAGGACACGGGCTCTACCACTACATCGCCCCTAGATTTGGAGCGGACTGACGGACAACGCCACCGTGGCGGCCACGGAGACGGCGAAAATCGTGATGCCGACCGCGCGCTTGCGGTGAGTCTCCCACCACAGGATGACGCCGCTGATCGACAGGAAGATCATGCTGCCGGCCAGCGTGTCGATCAACAGGATCCACGGCACCGGCATGGCCGTGCCCTTGTGCAGGTTCGTCATCGTGGCCACCACACCGTTCTGCGTGGTGCGTACCGAAAGCGACCTGTTTCCGACCCAATATTCCGCCTGCACGAGATGGTTGGGACCGCCGAAGTTCGGCACCCAGCGTTCGGGTTGTTGCAGGGGGCGGGCATTCGCTTCGCTGCCGCGCTCGCCCCACGGCACCGGCCGGGCGCGCTCGACGCGCGCAGTGTTGGGCCCTCGATCGAGCTTCAGGGTTTGCTCCAGCCAGGCGCCCATGGCCTCGATGCTCTGCGGCCGCGGGTCGGGCAGTTCGAGCTGCGCGTTGATCTGCTGCTGGTCGGGCAAGGACAGCTTCATGGTGCTGCGGTGATTGAGCCAGATGCCGCTGAGCCCGAACAGAAGACCGAGCAACGCACCCCACAGGCCGAACCAGGCGTGGGTCCTGCGCACCCAGCGCACGAAGGTCGGACGGCGGTTCACCTTGCCGGTCTTTCCGGTCGCGGCGGTGGCGACACCCATCAGGTGTCGCTCCACTGCCGCACGAGGTTATGGTAGCAGCCGATCAGCGACCGGCGCGCCAGCTCGTCGGCATTGGTCTCGTTCAGGCGCTGGATGGCGTTGTCCATGTCGTGCAGCAGCGACCTCTGCATATCGTCGCGGATCAGGCTCTGCACCCAGAAGAAGAAGGCCGTTCGCAAGCCGCGCGTGATCGGCGCCACCGAGTGCAGGCTGGTCGCCGGATAGACCACCATGTCGCCCGCCGCCAGCTTGGCGCTGTGCTGGCCGTACGTGTCCTCGATCAGCAATTCGCCGCCGTCGTAATCCTCGGGATTGGTGAGGAACAGCGTCGCCGACACGTCGGTCCGCAGCATGCGCCCGGTATGCGGGTTGATGCGCACGCTGCCGTCGACATGGGCGCCGAACCTCATGCCCTCGCCGTAGCGGTTGAACATCGGTGGGTAGATCTCGTTCGGCAGCACGGCAATGATGAAGATCGGGTGGACCTCCAGCGCCGCGCCGACGATGCGCTGGCACGCGATCGCCGTCTCAGATCGCTCGTCGATCTGCTGGTTGAACTTCACCGGCGCGCCCTGATAGCCGGCGGTCACGCGACCGTCGACCCAGGCATTGGAGCGCTCCAGACGATCGCGCAGACTGACGAGCTGCGCGGTGCCGAGGACGTTGGGAACACAGACCAGCATGACGGGCGGCGGCTTCCGTCTTCACAGGCGGTAGTTCAACGTGATCATGCCGGTCGTACCGCCCCCCATGACCGCACGGCCGCCATCCGACGCGATGATGCCGTCGTAATGGACCGAGTTGAACAGGTTGTAGACGTTGAGGCGCACGTCGTAGGTCGGCTGCTTGTAGGCTGCCGTCAGATCGACGCGCGCATAGGCCGGGACGACCCCGGTGTTGGCATTGTTTGCGTAGCGCTGACCGACACAGAACACGCCACCACCGATCTCGTAGGTCTCCTTGAACGTGTAGGTCGTCCAGATGTTGGCCGAGTCCCGGGTGTGTTGAGCGGCACCTTGGCGGTCGTGTTGCCGAGGCGATTCTGGTAGCTCAGGCCCTGCAGGATGACGCCGTTGAGATAGGCATAGCCGCGTCACACCTGCCATTCCGGTGTGACGCGGCCGGCGAAGCCGACGCGACCTAAGCCGACCTGCACGTTGCCGGTCGGCGTATATGTGCCGTCCGGATTGGCCGTCCGCACGTTGTTCTTGACGATCGAGAACACCGCGGCGTTGACGGACAGGTTGGCGCCGAGCAGCTCGTACTTGACGCCCGCTTCCACGCCCTTGTTGTTTTCCGGCGGCAGGTTCGAGGTGCCGGTCGTCGAGGTGAGCTGCTCGAGCGACGGATTGAACGAGGTGCTATACGAGACGTAATACGATTGCGCCGCTGTCGGCTCGAAGATGACGCCGGCTCGAACGCTGAGGAAGCTGTCCGCCTGATACTGGAAGGCGACCGAAGTATTGCCGATCGTGTTGACCCTGTTGATCGAATTGCCGACCGTCGCCGCATAATAATCCCAGCGCAGGCCGCCGACGAGCTTCAGCTCGGGAATGACCTGGATCGTGTCGTTGAAGTAGAACCCGGCACCCCGGGCCTGCGAGGAGGCATAGTTGCCGGGCACCTGCGCGACGTTGCCTGGTGTGCTGGCGCCGACCGTGTAACCAGCCGGAGTACAGCCGACCGATCCGGTCGGCAGAGCAACGCCGTTGCACGTGCCGGTGCGGCTGAACGCCTTGTTGGTATACGACTCGTAATTGACGTCGACGCCCATCAACAGCGTGTGGCCGACGCTGCCGGTGTTGAACCTGGACAGAAGCTCCGTCTGGTTCTCGACAGTGATGTCGTTGATGTTTCGGTCGCGACTGAGCTGTCTGACCCACAGGTTTCCGAGCGGTGCCGCACTATAGTAGACGTTGTTCGGACCCTGCTGCGCTCCCACGAAGCCACCGTTGGCACCGAGCGTTTCGACGAAGCCACCCGACGTTTCACGCACCGCCGTGTTCACCCAGACGAACTCCGTCTGGTTGCGCAGGCTGAGGTCCGGCGAGAACTTGTGCTCGATGAGGCTCTGAAGGGCGACGACATCCTGCTCGGTGTAATCGTCGTTGAAGCCCCACGCCGTGTTGCGCGGCGCGTTGAGCGGATAGCCGTTGAGGTTGGGCACACCGTAATTCACCTGATCCTTGCGGTGCTGCAGGATGGCGCCCAGCGTGATCTCGGTCGGTGTGCCGATGCCGAGCTTGACCGTCGGCGCCAGGCCGAAGTCGAGCACGTTGGTCTGGTCGACCGTCGAGGCCTTGCCGGCCTGGAACATCGCCGAGACGCGGGCCGCGTTGTTTTCGCCGAACGGCGTGTTGACGTCGGCGGTGGTGCGCACCAGCCCGTTGGTCGTCGCCTGGGCGCTGAGTTCGGTCGCCTGCTTCAGGAACGGCTTCTTGGTCACCTGGTTGATCACGCCGCCGGTCGAGCCGCGGCCGAACAGCATCGAGGACGGGCCCATCAGCACCTCAACCTGCTCCAGCGCGAAGACGTCGCGATAGTACTGGCCGCGGTCGCGCATGCCGTCGAGATAGATATCGGTACGGGCCGAAAAGCCGTTGATGTTGATGTTGGTGCCGATGTTGCCGCCTTCGGCCGACCCGATGGTGACGCCCGGCGCGTTGCGGACCGCATCCTCCAGACGGGTGACGCCCTGCGACTGCATCAGTGCCCGGTTTATGACGACCACCGACTGCGGCACGTCCATCAAGTTGGCAGCGCCCAGGCGGTTGATCGAGCCGCGGGTGGTCTGGAAATCCTCGCTGGGACGATTGCCGGTGACCGTCACGGTCTGCATCGTGGCCGGGGCGGTCGACGGGGCGGCCGGCTGGTTCTCGGTGGAGGGAGTGGCTGGCGCGGGGGCTGGCGTCTGCGCGGTTTGCTGCTGGGCCATGGCGGCCGGAGCCACCAGCAATCCAACCAACGCCGTCTTAACCGGTACGCGCTTCGCCATGAATTCTCCCCGGACGCTTACTCGCCTCCCCTCAGTTGGGGAGAATGCGAGTTATTATCACGGAATAAATCTGACACTAATACTGACTCGCACGCAATCCAGGGAATCAGCCCTGCGCAATTGCGACACCAACACTGCAGTCGTGAAAAGTGGCGCGCCCGGTTGGATTCGAACCAACGACCTACCGCTTAGAAGGCGGTTGCTCTATCCACTGAGCTACGGGCGCCTGCCGGCAATGCGGGCTTATCGACTTCCCGCGCCTCTCCAAATTTCCCTCTCGGGACACTCGTCTGAGGCTCGGTTCGAACGATGGCCTTCGCCTAACACCCTATCACACCACCGACAAGCGGCCGCTTTCTCAGGGCCAATGCGCTCAATCAACGTCGCAAGTACCCGTCTGCCGGTCGGGTCCGCACTTGTGTCCCGGTGCAATTTGACGCCCAGCACTCCTGCCGCGACCGTGCCCAAAAGCAGCGCGAGATTCATGCCCCCGACAGGCCAGCAGTATCTTGGCCGCTCAGTGCGCTTAGTGCGTCCAGCGCCCGACGCGGTTAAAGGCAAAATTGTCGGCGTACGCCTTGGCCCGCACCGGCCGGCTGTGGGGCAGCTCGACGGTATATTGCCAGCCGTTCTTCTCGGCGTGCGCCTTGGCTTCCTCCAGCGTCGGGAATAACAGGCGGACCTGCTGCATGGTATTGCGCGAGCTCGTCCAGCCCATCAGCGGGTCGATCTCCTTGCGCGACGGCTCTGGCTCCAGCACCCACTCGTGGGTATTGCCCGTTCCAGACTGCATGGCCGTCTTGGCCGGCTTGAAGATGCGAACCTGCATGGCTTCCGCTTACTCCGTTTCGGGCGTGGTCGGGGCGGCCGGATTCGAACCGACGACCTTCTGCGCCCAAGGCAGACGCGCTACCAGACTGCGCTACGCCCCGCCGATACACCGCTTTGACGCGAGGGTTTCTACCAGCGGCCCCGCCGCCTCGAAAGCTCAATTTCCAGATGCTACGATAGGTCCATGTTCGATCAGACCCCCGAGGAAGGCCGGCCGGGCCGCGCCCCGTCCATAAATGTGCTGGGCGGCGTGCTCCAGCCCTGCTCCACCCAGCCCGTCACCGGCTTCTATCGCGACGGCTGCTGCAACACCGGCGCCGAGGATCTGGGGCTGCACACGGTTTGCGTCGTCCTGACCGCCGATTTTCTGCTGTTTTCCAGGTCGCGCGGCAACGATCTCAGTACGCCGATGCCGCAATATGGCTTTCCCGGCCTCCAGCCCGGCGATCGGTGGTGCCTGTGCGCCAGCCGCTGGAAGGAAGCTTTCGACGCGGATGTCGCGCCGCCCGTGGTGCTCGAGGCGACCCATGCCGTCACCCTCCGTGTCGTCCCGCTCGCCGACCTGAAACGGCACGCCTTCCGGCCGCATTAGGTCAGAGCTGCGCTTCGCCGCGCAGCACCGGTACGCACCGGCCGGCGATGGTGGCCCGGATCCCGTCGGCGCCCCGCCGCGCCACGACGCGCAACAGGCTCGGCCGGCCCATGACCACGCCCTGGTGGATGTCGAGGCGCAGCTCCGGGTCGGTCGACAGCGACAGCAGCAGCGCGCCGAGGGGGCCGGCCGCACTCCCGGTCGCGGCGTCTTCGAACGTGCCCCCCAGTGGCGCGAACATGCGGGCCTGGGCGCTGCCCTCGGCCTCGCGCGCATAGAGATAGAGGCCGAGCCGGCCGTTCAGCGCCGGCTCGGCCTCCACGGCCTGCCGGAACGACGCGACGTCCGGGGTGGCGCGCGACAGGGCGGAGGCGTCGACTTCGGCGATCACGAAGGGATTGCCCAACGACGCCGCCACGGGCCGGTGCGCGGCCACGCGAATATCGGCCGGCTGCAGACTGGCGCAGGCCGCAATCGTCCCGGCCGGTAGTTCCGGCCCCAGCGACAGCGGCTGCGGCGCGGCGATGGTCGCGCCAATGGGCGCGCCCGACCCGTCGCGCTCGACGTCGATCTCGACGAGGCCCGCCAGTTCCTCGAACAGGAGCTTGCCGCCGCGGTCCCTGCCCTGCTGCGCCAGCACGTAGGCGGTGCCGACATTGGGATGCCCGGCGAACGGCATCTCGCGCGTGCGCGTGAAGATGCGCACCCGCGCGGTGTGCGCCGGATCCTCCGGCGGCAGCACGAAGGTCGTCTCGCTCAGGTTGAATTCGGCCGCCAGCGCCTGCATCTCCGCGTCGCTCATGCCATTGGCATCCGGGAAGACCGCGAGCGGGTTGCCGCCGAAGCGCGTGCTGGTGAACACGTCGACCGTGACGAAGGAATAGCTGCGCATGATTCAGAAGATCCCGTCCACCTGACCGTCGGCCGTGAGCCGGATGTTCTCCGCGGCCGGCACGCGCGGCAGGCCCGGCATGCTCATGATCTCTCCAGCCATCGCCACGACGAAGCCCGCACCGGCCGACAGCCGCACCTCGCGGATCGGCAGTGTATGGCCCGTGGGAGCGCCGCGCAGGTCTGGGTCGGCGGCGAAGCTGTATTGCGTCTTGGCGATGCAGACCGGCAGCTTGCCGTAGCCCGCCGCCTCCAGCGCCTTCAGTCGCCGCAGTGCCGGCCCGGCGATCGCCACGCCCGACGCGCGATAGATTTCGCGGGCGATGGTCTCGATCTTCTCGGCGAGCGGCAGGTCGTCGGGATAGAGCGGCTTGAAAGCCGCCTTGCCTTCATCGAGCGTGGCGACCACGGCCCCCGCGAGGTCTTCCGCTCCGGCGCCGCCCTTGGCCCAGTGCTCGCAGAGATAGGCCTTGGCGCCCGCCGCCGCGCACTGCGCCTCGATCATTTCCAGTTCGGCGGGTGTGTCGGTCAGAAAGCGGTTGATGGCAACCAGCACCGGCAGGCCGAACTTGCGCAGGTTCTCGACATGCCGCAGCAGGTTGGGCAGGCCCCGCTGGACGGCGGCGACATCCTCCTTCTCCAGCGACTTCTCGTCACCGCCACCATGGAGCTTGAGCGCGCGTACGGTGGCTACGACCACGGCAAGCCCCGGCTTCAGCCCGGCCTGCCGGCACTTGATGTCGAGGAACTTCTCGGCGCCCAGGTCGGCGCCGAAACCCGCTTCGGTGACGACATAGTCGCCGAGCGCCAGCGCCGCGCGCGTGGCGATCACCGAGTTGCAGCCATGCGCGATGTTGGCGAATGGGCCGCCATGGATCAGCACCGGATTGTTCTCCAGCGTCTGCACGAGATTCGGTTTGGCCGCATCCTTCAGCACGGCGGCCATTGCGCCGGCCGCCTTGAGGTCGCCGGCCGTCACCGGCTTGCCGTCGCGGGTCTCGGCGACGACGATCCGCGCCAGCCGCCGCTCGAGATCCTCGAGATCGTCGGCCAGGCACAGGATCGCCATGACTTCCGATGCGGTGGTGATGTCGAAGCGCGTCTGCCGCGGAAAGCCGTTGGCGACACCGCCCAGGCTGACGACCGTGTCGCGCAGCGCCCGATCGTTCATGTCGAGCACGCGCGGCCAGAAGACTCGGCGGGCGTCGATGCCCAGCGCGTTGCCCCAATAGATGTGATTGTCGAGCATCGCGGCCAGCAGGTTGTGCGCCGTCGTGATGGCGTGGAAGTCACCGGTGAAATGCAGGTTGATGTCGGCCATCGGCACGATCTGCGCCTGGCCGCCGCCGGTGGCGCCGCCCTTTTGCCCGAAGCACGGTCCGAGGCTCGGCTCCCGCAGCGCGATCGCGGTCTTCCTGCCGAGGCGGCTGAGGGCGTCGCCGAGGCCGATCGTGGTCGTGGTCTTGCCCTCGCCGGCCTTGGTGGGATTGATCGCCGTCACCAGGATGAGGTGTCCCGGCTTACGGCCCGCAAGCGACTTCACATAGTCGGCGTCGAGCTTGGCCTTGTCGCGGCCATAAGGCTCCAGCGCGTCTTCCGGGATGCCGAGCCGTCCGGCGACTTCGTTCATGGGCTTCTTGATTGCGCGCCGTGCGATCTCGATATCCGACATAGAAGCTCCCAAAGTCCCATCGTTTCCGTAGCGCGCAACCCTAGCGAGGCGGGCGTTGCGAGCCAACAGGAGAGAACATGAAGAGCTGGCCGAAAATCGACGGCGCGATCAGCGACTATGTCGATGCCAACTGGCTGCGCGAGCCGCCGCTGCGCCGCCTTCTGCGCGAGGAAACCGCGACCCTGCCGGGCGCCGGCATGCAGATTTCCGCCCACCAGGGCCAGCAGATCGAACTGCTGGCGCGGGCCATCGGCGCCCGGCGCGCTGTCGAAGTCGGCACCTTCACCGGCTATTCCTCGCTGTGCATCGCCGCGGCGTTGCCGGAAGACGGCAAGCTGTGGTGCTGCGACGTCAGTACCGACTACACGAAGGTCGCGCGCCGCTACTGGAAGGAGGCCGGCCTCGAGAGCCGCATCGAACTTACGATCGGACCGGCCCTCGGCACGCTCGACTGGTTGCTGGTACAGGGGCTGGCGGAACAGCTCGACCTCGCCTTCATCGACGCCAACAAGGACGACTACGACGCCTACTACGAGCGTTGCCTGAAGCTCGTCAGGCGCGGCGGCCTCGTGCTGATCGACAATGTATTGTGGGGCGGCGCGGTCGCCGACCCGGCCGAGGTCGGTCGCGACACGCGGGCGCTCCGCGCCCTCAACGCCAAGCTGAAGGCCGACCGGCGGGTCGACCTCGCCCTCCTCGCCGTCGGCGACGGCATGACCTGCGCGTTGAAGCGCTAGGCCCCTAATGTGCCAGGCCCCTAAAGCGTCAGGCGTTCCCGAAGATCGGGTGGAGGACCTTGTCGCCCGGCTTGATGCCCAAAAGCTTGGCGCTGCCGCCGTTGATCTCCAGGACGGCACGCACCGGGAACTGGCTGGGAATGGTCTCGGTCGAGTGCGGTACGGCATTGGCGTGGATCGACTTGATCGTGCCGTCGCTGGCGATGAAGATCATGTCGAGAGGGATCAGCGTGTTCTTCATCCAGAAGCTGACCGGCGCGTCCTTGTAGAAGTCGAAGAGCATGCCTTCGTAGGGGCCGAGCTTCTCGCGGAACATCAGGCCGCGCGCGCGCTGGGTATCGTCCAGCGCCAGCTCGACGTCGAACTTGATCTCGCGACCGCCCGCCACCACCACCAGCGGCGAACGCTTGAAATGGAAGTCGTTGGCGCCCTGCTGTGCCCACGCGAGGCCGCCGACCAGCACGAGGGGGGCCGCGAGAAAGAGACGCCGGCCGAGCGGCGGCTTGGAAACTGCTTGAACCATGGCCATGGCATAGATCGTGGACGGCGATTTCGTCAAACCGATGACGCTTGCGTGACGATGGCAGCCTACCCATAGTGCAGGCCGCTCATCGGGGGGAGCCGCCTGGCGGCTGAGAGGTCCGAAAGGACGACCCCGAACCTGATCCGGTTAATGCCGGCGTAGGGACTGGTGACTTCGTTGACGTCTTCGCCTCCTCTTTCGGTGCGTTCGGCACACATCGTCCTCGACGGCCATATCGTGGCCGAGGACCTGTGCATCGATTTCCCGGCCGGTCTCACGACCTGCCTGCTGGGGCGCAGCGGCGTCGGCAAGACCTCCCTCCTGCGCTATCTCGCGGGCCTGCTGCCGGGCACCGAGGCGACCGGCCCGGTCGCCTATATGGCGCAGCGCGACCTGCTGCTGCCCTGGCTCTCCGCGCTCGACAATGTGCTGCTGGGCTATCGCCTGCGCGGCGACGACGCGGCACGCCGCCTGGCCGAGCCGAGCGCCCGGGCGCTACTGGCCGAAGTGGGCCTGGGGGATCGCCTGAACGATCTGCCCGCGACCTTGTCCGGCGGCATGCGGCAGCGGGCGGCCCTGGCGCGTACGCTCTGCGAGGATCGACAGATCGTCCTGATGGACGAGCCGTTTGGCCATCTCGATGCGGTGACGCGCTTCGATCTCCAGGATCTCGCCGCGCACCTGCTGCGCGGCCGGACGGTCGTCATGGTCACCCACGATCCGCTCGAAGCGCTGCGAATGGGGCACGCGATTCACGTCCTGTCGGGCACGCCCTTCGCCGTCGGCCCGGCAATCGTGCCGGCCGGCGACGTGCCGCGCGATCCCACCGATCCCGGCCTGCTGACCTTGCAGGGCCGACTTATCGGTCAACTGAGGGCCGGATCGTGAGGCCTCTGCTCACCGCGCTCGGCCTGGTCGCCGCCTGGGAGGCCCTCGTGTGGTTGACCGGCGTGCCGCCCTACATCCTTCCTCCGCCCTCGCGCGTCGCGGTCGTGCTGGTCGGGCGCTTCGACCTCCTGATCGAACAGGCCGCGTGGACCGCGACCGAGATGATCCTCGGCCTGGCGCTCGGCCTCGCGCTGGGCGCGGCCCTCGCCATTATTTTCGCAGCCTCTGCCGGCTGGCGCCGCTGGGCTCTGCCGCTGGTAATCGTTTCGCAGGCCATTCCCGTGATCGCCGTCGCGCCGCTCCTCGTCCTCTGGCTGGGCTACGGCATGGCATCCAAGGTCGCAATGGCGGCGCTGGTCATCTTCTTTCCGGTCGTGAGCAGCCTCTATGACGGGCTGCGCCGGACCGACCCGGGATGGATCGAGCTTGCCCAGACGATGAACGCCTCGCCGCGTGCCGTGCTGCTGCAGATCAGATTGCCGGCGGCTCTGCCCGCTTTCGCATCGGGCGCCCGCATCGCCGCCGCCGTGGCGCCGATCGGCGCGGTGATCGGCGAATGGGTCGGTGCCAGCGCCGGGCTCGGGTTTCTGATGACCCAGTCGCTGGCCCGCGGCCAGACGCCTCTCGCCTTCGCCGCCCTCGTCATCCTCTGCCTGCTCGGGCTCGCGCTCTATACCGCGACGGACCGGCTCGCGCGGCGCCTCGTGCCCTGGCAATCGTTTCAAGGAGACTGACCATGCAAGCTATGACCCGATTGATCGCCGTGCTGGCGCTCTGTTGCCTCGCTTTTCCCGCTGCCGCCCAGGACAAGGTCCGCATCCTGCTCGACTGGTTCGTCAATCCGGACCATGCCGCGCTGGTCATCGCCAAGCAGCGCGGCCTGTTCCAAAAGCAGGGCCTCGAGGTCGAGCTGATTGCGCCGGCCGATCCCAATGCCCCGCCCAAGCTGGTCGCGGCCGGCCAGGCCGACTACGCCTTGTCCTACCAGCCGACGCTGCAAATGCTGGCCGCCGAGGGTTTGCCGCTGGTGCGGGTCGGTGTGCTGGTGGCGCAGCCCCTGAATTCGCTGGTGGCGCTCGAGGACTCGCCCGTGAAGACCATCGCCGACTTCAAGGGCCGCAGGATCGGCTTCTCGGTCTCGGGCTTCGAGGAGGCCGTACTGGGCGCAATGCTGGAGAGCGCCGGCCTCACCCTCAAGGACGTGACCCTGGTGAACGTCAACTTCGCGCTCACCACCGCGCTCATGAGCAGGCAGGTCGACGGCGTGATCGGCGCCTTCCGCAACTTCGAGCTCAACGACCTCGAGCTCAACAAGGCGAAAGGCAGGCTCTGGCTGGTCGAGAAACATGGCGTGCCGGCCTACGACGAACTCGTCATCCTGGCCAAGCGCGAGACCTTCGATGCCGCCCGGACCAAGAAGGTCCTGACCGCTCTTGCCGAGGCGACCGCATGGCTGACAGCAAATCCCGCCGAAGCGTGGTCGATCTTCTCCAAATATGGCAAGGATCTCGACAACGACCTCAACCGTCTGGCGTGGAAGGACACGGTGCCGCTGCTCGCGGCCGACCCGGCCGGACTCGATCGTGCGCGCTACGCCACCTTCGCGGATTTCCTCGTCAAGCGCGGATTGATCAAGCAGGCGCCGCCGCTCGACAGCTACCTGCGTGAGATCAAATAGGAGAAACGATCAGGCGCCGCGGATCTCGACGACCTGCAGGCCCTTCTGGCCTTCGGCGATGCGGATCATCACCTTCTGGCCCGGCGTCAGCGATTCCAGCCCGTGCCGCCGCAGCACCGCGGCGTGCACGAAGATGTCGCCTTCGTCGGTCTCGCGAGTGACGAAGCCATAGCCGCGCTCGTTATTGTACCATTTCACCAGAGCGGCGATGTAGTCGCTCATGGCGATGCCGACTGGAATGGGCGGAGGCTTCGTAGTCGTGGTGGCGGCCGTCGACTGGTCGACGTCGATCACCTTCATGACCTGCCAGCCTTTGGGGCCGCGGACGCCAGCGCACACAACGGTTGCACCGGGCTTGAGATCCTCATGCCCGGCCTGTCGTAGTGTCGTTACATGCAGGAACGCGTCGCTGTTATCGATGTCGAGGGCCAGAAATCCGTACCCTTTGACAGCGTTGAACCACTTCACTTTACCACGCAGCTCAACCGTACCAACGTCCCCGCTCGTCTCTCCCTGAAGGGTCGTCATTCAACGATCCCATGTTGTTATGCGGAAATCGTAAACATCCTGCGCGGAGGAAGCAACAGCCCTTGTAGGGGGTTGCCTGCTCAAGCTAGACGAATCACCTGAAGTGTTCGCGGGAGGATCGCAAAATGTTCAAAGCCGACTTGTTCAAGGGCAAGCGTTTCCTCATCACCGGCGGCGGCACCGGCCTCGGTCGCATGATGATGGAGAAGTTCGTCGAGCTTGGTGCAGACTGTGTGATATGCGGCCGGCGCGGCAAGGTGCTCGAAGAGACCGCCAGGCAGGTCATGGAGAAAAACCCCGGCCGCCGCGTCGATTTCCACGCGGTCGACATACGCGTCGCGACCGCGGTCGAAGAGATGATCGAAGAGATCTGGGCCACGGGACCGCTCGACGGTCTGGTGAACAACGCCGCCGGCAACTTCATCTCGCAGACCAAGGACCTCAGCCCCCGCGCCTTCGACGCGATCGCCAACATCGTGCTGCACGGCACGTTCTACATGACCAATGCCTGCGGCAAGCGCTGGATCGCCGAGAAGCGCAAGGCGAGCGTTCTCAGCATCCTCACGACCTGGGTGTGGACCGGCAGCCCGTTCGTCGTGCCCTCCGCCATGTCGAAGGCCGGCGTCGCCGTCATGACCCAGAGCCTCGCCGTCGAATGGGCGCGCCACGGCATCCGCCTCAATGCGATCGCGCCGGGCCCCTTCCCGACCGAGGGTGCCTGGGCCCGCCTCAACCCGCTGCAGGAAGGCAACGACACGCGCTACAACACGCGCAATCCGATGGGTCGTGTCGGCCGTCCCAGCGAGCTCGCCAACATGGCGGCCTTCCTGATGAGCGAGGAGGTCGAGTACATCAGCGGCGAGGTGATCGCGATCGACGGCGCCATGGGCATCATGGGCAACGGCACGTTCTCCAACATGATGTCGTACAGCGAAGAGGATTGGGTTCGCATTCGCGAGCAGATCCAGTCGACCAATGCCGCCGACAAGGCCAAGCGCAGCTAGCGGCGGGTAAATGCGCGCGCCCTGCTGACCTGTGGCTTTCGTGCAACACGCTCGGACGATTGACGGATCGAGCTGCCGTAGGTGCTAGAGTGGCCGTGCCGGTTGGGCCTCCGGCCTCAATTGAGCCAAAGTGTCATGGTGCTTTGAGGCTTCCAAAAACAAGCAATCATCGGGTCCCCGAGAGATCCAATCGTGCAGTCCAGCAACAAGCCGATCACCCCCTTCATGCAGCTTTTGCCCCGTCGGCGAATGCTGTTCATGGGCGGTTCCATGACCGGCATGTTGATGATCCCTCCCGCCTTCGCACAGAGCGTGGAGGCACGCCATTGGCAGGGCTCGACCGCCGTTACCAGTCAACCCGAGCATGTGGTCGCCGGCACGGTCGCCGAATGGCGCAGCCTGTGGAGCCGCGTTGGCGCCCCCGCGCCCGACATGTTCGAGGCCGGCCGGATGAACGGCGTCGGCATTTTCCTGGGACGGCGTGGCGGCGAAGGCTACGCCGTCAACGTGATCTCGACGGCGCGCCGCCGCGATCGCATCGTCGTGGTCTTCGAGGAGCGCATGCCGGCCGAGATGATGATGGCCCAGCGCAGCGCCGGCCCGCGTCCCGTGGCGACGGCACCGCCGGCGTCCGGCCTGCCGCAGGGCGCCGCGGGCTTTGCCGCTCCCGGGGCCGCTGGCTTCGCCGCTCCCGGTGCCGCCGCCGTGATATCCCCGCCGCCCGCCGCACGGCCCGTCGGACCGCCGACATCGCCGTGGGCGATCATCCTCATCAGCCGGGCCGATCTCCCGGTCTCGGTCGAGCAGCGCCTCTTCCGCTGACTCGCGCGACCATCAGTGGGAGTGCCGCGGCACTCCCTTGGTCTTGGCGATCTTCTGGTAGTTCACTGCGAAATCGAGACAGGCGCCGCTGGCCAGCTGGCCGACGAACTTGCGCTGCAGCTCCTGCCACGGCGTCTGGCTCGGTACGACATCCGGCTTCCACGCCTTCCTGCGCTTCGCGAGTTCCCGGGCCGTGATCATGATGTTCGCGGTGCGCCTGCCGATGTCGACCCTGACCTTGTCGCCGGTCCTGAGCAGCGCGAGGCCGCCGCCCACCGCAGATTCCGGCGACGCATTCAGGATCGACGGGCTGGCCGAAGTCCCGCTCTGGCGACCGTCGCCGATACACGGCAGCAGCAGCACGCCGCCCTTCACCAGACGGTCCGGCGGCAGCATGTTCACCACTTCGGCCGCTCCCGGATAGCCGACGGGGCCGGCGTTGCGGATCACCAGGATGCTGTTCTCGTCGATCGGCAGCTTGGGATCGTTGATCCGATGATGATAGTCCTCCGGTCCCTCGAACACGATGGCCGTGCCTTCGAAGGCGTCCCGATCGCCCTTCCGCTCGAGATACTTTTCGCGGAACTCCGGCGAGATCACCGAAGTCTTCATGATCGCCGACTCGAAGAGATTGCCGCCGAGCACGGCGAAGCCCGCCTGGCCCAGCATCGGCTTGTCATAGGTCTTGATCACCTCGCCATCGGCGGGAATCGCCTTGCGGAGATTTTGCGCCATGGTCTTGCCCGACACCGTCAGCGCATCGCCGTGGATCTTCTTGCGGGCCAGAAGCTCGGCCATCACCGTCGGAACCCCGCCCGCGCGATGGAAGGCCTCGCCCAGATACTTGCCGGCGGGCATGCAGTTCACCAGCAACGGGATGTCGTAGCCGATCCTGTCCCAGTCGGCGTTCTCCAGCTTCACGCCAATGTGGCGCGCAATGGCGTTGATGTGAGGCGGGCAGTTGGTGGAGGCGCCCAGCGCACTCGCCGCCACGATGGCATTCTCGAAGGCTTTGCGCGTCAGGATGTCGGAGGGCTTGAGGTCCTCCCACACCATGTCGACGATGCGCCTGCCGGTCTCGTAGGCCATCTGGCCCCGCTCCTTGTAGGGACCGGGGATCGCCGCACAGCCCGGCAGCGAGAGGCCCAGCGCCTCGGCCATGCTGTTCATGGAAAGCGCGGTGCCCATCGTGTTGCAGTGGCCGACGCTGGGCGCGCTCGACGCCACCATCTCGATGAACTTCTCAAGGTCGATACGACCCGCCGCCAGCTCCTGGCGCGCGTACCAGACGATCGTGCCCGAGCCCGCGAGGCCGCCGGCGAAATGGCCGTCCAGCATCGGCCCACCCGAGAGGACGATGGCCGGAATGTCGACGGTGGCGGCGCCCATGATCATCGCGGGCGTGGTCTTGTCGCAACCCGTCGTCAGGACGACGCCGTCGAAGAAGTAGCCGTACAGGCATTCGACGAGGCTGAGATAGGCGAGGTTGCGGTCGAGCGCCGCCGTCGGGCGCTTGCCGGTCTCCTGGATCGGATGAACCGGAAACTCGATGGGAATGCCGCCGGCGTCACGAATGCCGTCGCGCACCCGGGTGGCCAGATCGAGATGATGCCGGTTGCAGGGCGAGAGGTCACTGCCGGTCTGGGCGATGCCGATGATCGGCCGGCCGCTGCGCAGCTCGGCCAGGGTGAGGCCGAAGTTCATGTAGCGCTCGAGGTAGAGTGCGGCCATCGTCGGGTCGCCCTTGGCGTCGAACCATTCGCGGCTGCGCAGCGGGCGCGTGGGCCCCTTCCCACTCTTCTTTCTTGCCATCCGCTTTCCTCCAGATTTGTTGCTGCAACCCTGAGAGAAGGCGTCCCGGAAGTCCAGCGCATCGCTTGAGGTTCGCCGGATGCCGTGGGAATCTCGGCCATGACAAGCTCTCCGGACATCGTCTGCCTCGGCGAACCCCTGATCGAATTCAACCGCCCGAAGGAAGGCGACGGCCGCACCTGGTTGCAGGGCTTTGGCGGCGATTCCCAGAACGTCGCCATCGCGGCAGCCCGCCAGGGCGCCTCGACGGGTTACCTGACGGGCGTGGGCCAGGACTGGATGGGCGATGCCTTCCTCGAACTCTGGAAGAGCGAAGGTGTCGACGCCTCGAGAGTCACGCGGCATCTGACGGCGCCGATCGGCGTCAGCTTCGTCACCCACTCTGCTGCGGGCCACAAGTTCGACTATCTGCGCAAGAATTCTGCCGCCTCGCTGATGACGCCCGACACGCTCGCCGCGGATTACATCGCTGGCGCCAAGGTGTTCCACCTCTCGGCGATCGGCCAGGCCATCAGCGACACCGCCCGCGAGACCTGCGACGCGGCTCTCTCGGTCGCACGCGCGGCCGGCGCGAAGATCTCCTACGACACCAATCTGCGCCTGCGGCTCTGGGAACTCGACGTCGCACGCAAGGTGATCGACGCCACCATCGCGCGCTGCGACATCGCGCTGCCCAGCCTCGACGATTCCCGGCAGCTCACCGGGCTTGAGGAGCCCGAGGCCATCGCCGCCTACTATCTCGGACTCGGAGCGCCGCTGGTGGCGCTCAAGATGGGCGCCGAGGGATCGCTGATCGCCACGCCCGGGCGCCAGACCCGCATCGCCCCGCACAGGGTCGAGGCCGTCGATGCCACCGGCGCGGGCGATACGTTCGACGGCGCTTTCCTGACCCGCCTGCTGGCCGGCGACGATCCTGAAACGGCGGCGCGCTATGCCAATGTCGCGGCGGCGCTGTCGACGCGGGGCTACGGCGCCGTGACGCCCATGCCGCGCGTAGCGGACGTGCTCACGGCACTGAAACGCGCCGCCTGAACCTCGGCGTAAGCGCCCGCACGAAACGGCCGAACACGGTCGCCTGCTGGGCTATCCAGCCGCGCCCGTTGTCGGCATCGACAGCGGCATTGTCGACGCCGGTTGGCCGATTCTTGCCGTCGTAGATCGCCGTTCCGAACAGGATGTCCCAGATCGGGAAGACCGGGGCAAAATTATGGTCCTGGATATGACGTTCGGCCGGCGTCGACAGAGCGTGATGCAGGCGGTGGAAGCGCGGGCCGACCAGCAGTCGCTCGCCCAGCCAGCCGAAGGACATGTCGACATTGGCGTGCGACCAGCTTTCGATCAGCCGGCCGACCATCAGGATGACGACATACTCGCCCGGCTGCACGCCCACGAACTGCGAGAACAGCACAAGCGCCAAAGTGATGATCAAATCGTCGATTACGTGATTGCGGTCGTCCGTCCACACCGTCATGCGGCGCTGGCTGTGATGCAGGCTGTGCAGCGCCCACCACCACCCGAAGGCATGCTGCCCCCGGTGCAGCCAGTAGGCGGCGAAATCGTAGAGTACGAAATAGACGAGGAACGAGGCGAGAGCGTTGTCGCCCAGCCACGGCAGCAGGCGCTCCAGCCGCGGCGGCATGTAGCCCCAGGTCCGCACCGCGAGTTCGATCTCCTGCACCAGCGGATAGGTCAGGATGAAGATGGCGAGCGGGATCACTCCGAGCTTGTTCAGCACCGTGTAGATGCGGTCGACCATGACGAGATTGTCGTCCCTGCCCACCTTCTCGAGGGGCCAGCGGCGCTCGAAGAAGCGCATGCCGATCGCAATCACCGCGATCTGGACAACGCCGAGCATGACGAACTCGACGGCGCTGTAGCCGGGCTCGTACCAGGCCATCAGGCCGTAGTGGAACAGCACGGGGCTGACGAGGGTGTCGAACAGCCAGGCCTGGGCGCCGACCCAGATGTCGATCAGGTCGCGCATCGCGCGCCTACTTGGGAGTGCCTGCGGTCGACGCCGCGCGAACCGGCATGCCGGCCGTGACAGACGCCGTGGACTTCAACATGAAAACACCATGCGGGGATTTGCCGACCGGGATGCTGGCGACGACCTTGAGCGTATCGATGTCGACGATGGCGACCCGGCGCAGAAACCGCTGGGTGACCCAGAGTTCCTTGCCGTCGGGCGTGATGTCCATGCAGTCGGGCCCGCCAGGAATGCGGACGCTGCCCACGACCTTCGGTTCTTCCTTGGTATCGATCAGGGAAACCGTGCCCTCGACGCGATTGCTGAGGAAGTAATGTCGGCCATCGCCTTTGGGCCAGAAATTGTGCGCGCCCTTGCCGGTCTGGAGACTGCCCTTCACCGAACCGTCCTTGGGATCGACGACGGCGATCCTGTCCTCCCCGGTCAGCGCCACCAGCAGGCGCTTGTCGTCCGGCAGCATCACGACACCCGCCGGTGCATTGCCGATCGGCATGTTCCACTTGAGCGCCTGGGTCGCCAGATCGAAGGCCGCCAGCCGCCCGCTCTGCTGCAGCGTGACGAAGACCGTCCTGGACTCGGCATCGAAGGCAATATGGCTCGGCAGCCCGTCGATGAAGATGCGGCCGGCGAGCCGAAACCCGTCGGCGTGATAGATGTCGACATGGTCGAGCCGGTAGGCCGCCGTAACGAACCACTTGCCGTCGGGGCTGAAGCCCAGATGGTAGGGATCGAGGATGTCCTTCACCACGCGCTTGCGCTCGCCGGTCATGACGTCGAGGCTGAGCAACTCGTTGGTTGCCGTCGACCCGATGATCACTTCCTTGCCGTCGGGCGAAATGATCAGGTGATGTGGCTCGCGCCCGACCGGCAGTCGTGCCACCTCGGTCCGCGTGCTCCGGCTCAGGATACTGTAGGACGCTTCCTCGGAATTCAGGATGAGAACGGAATCGGCTTGCGCCGTATTGCTCACCACAAGCGAAAATGCCAGCGCCGCGATCGACAACCTGTTCATGCCCGGCCGGTGCTCCTTCGAAATGTCTTGAAGCACCTTTCAAGGCGGTTCGCTAGCGCCCTTTGAGCGTGGAGGCCGCGGCGGCCAGCCGCTCGACTTTTTGCCAGTCCCCTGTGGCCACAACGACACGCGGGGCAACCCACGAACCACCAACGCAGGCGACGTTCGCAAGCGCGAGATAGGACGCCGCCGTCTCGGCGGTGACCCCGCCGGTCGGGCAGAAGCTGACGCCGGCCAGTGGCGCCCCCACCGCCTTGAGCCATGTCGTGCCGCCAGCCGCATCGGCGGGGAAGAACTTCAGGAGCCGAAAACCTTGATCCGCCAGCTTCATGGCTTCGGAGACGGTCTGGATCCCCGGCAGGAACGGAAACCCGGAGGACCGGGCCGCGGCGGCCAGGGCAGCGGTGCAGCCGGGGCTGACCGCAAAGCGCGCACCGGCGCGCTGGACTTGCTCGAGCTGGGCCGGATTGAGCACGGTCCCTGCGCCCACGATCGCTTCAGGCACCTCCGCAACGATGGCACGCAGAGCCTCCAGCGCCACCTCCGTGCGCAAGGTGATTTCGAGCACCGGCAGCCCCCCTTTCACCAGCGCGCGAGCCAGCGGCACCGCCGTTTCGGTTCTCTCGATGGTCAGGACCGGGATAACCGGCGCCCGCGCGGCAATGGCCGCAAGGTCCACCGTCAAACGCTCCAGCCGCCGTCGATCACATTGACCGTACCGGTGGTGAAGCCCGACTCGTCGCTGGCGAGGTAGGTCGCGAGCGCCGCGATCTCCTCGGCCGCGCCGAACCGGCCGGTCGGCTGGCGCTGCAGGAAGAACTGCTTGGCGTCGGCGCCGCCGCCAAGCGACGATATGCGTTCGTCGAGCGACGGGGTCTGGACCGTGCCGGGGCAAATCGCATTGCAGCGGATGCCTTTGGCGACATAGTCGACCGCCACAGACTTGGTGAGGCCGATGACGGCGGCCTTGGTCGTGCCGTAGATGAAGCGCAACGCCGCCCCCTTCACCGACGAGGCGGCCGACGACATGTTGACGATCGAGCCCGAACCCTTCCCGACCATGCCGGGAAGGAAGGCCTGGATCGTCCAGAACATGCTGCGGACGTTGAGGTCGAAGGCGAACTGCCACTGCTCGTCGGTGGCGTCGAGCACCGTACCGTGATGGACGAAGCCCGCGCAGTTGAACAAAACGTCGACCGCGCCGGTCTCCGCCGCGAGCCGCCCGATGGCAGCCTTGTCGAGCACATCGAGCCTATGGGTGACGATGCCTTCGACACCCTTCAGCGCCTCGAGCTTTCCGGCATCGACATCGGTCGCCCAGACCCTGGCGCCTTCGGCCGCAAACGCGCGGGCCGTGGCCGCGCCGATTCCCTGGCCTGCCGCCGTGACGACGCAGGTCTTGCCCTTCAATCGCATTTCGATCTCCCCGAACGCCGGCCCTTATTTGATCAGGCCCTTTTCCTTGTAGAACTTCTCCGCGCCCGGATGCAGCGGGATGCCCAGGCCCTGGAGTGCGGTTTCGAGCTTGATCGTCCTGCCCTTGCCATGGCCGGAATCCAGCAGCTTGCGGGTATTGGAATTCCACAGCGCCGCCGTGATGGCATAGATCAGCGGCTCGGGTTGCTTGATCGAGGTCGCCCAGATGGCGTTGACGCTGACCGTCTTGACGCCCGTGACGTTCTTGTAGGCGTCGTCCGGAATCTCGTCGGCCGCGAAGAAGCTGAACTTCTTCACCAGCCCGTCTGCCTCCGGGCCGGCGATCGGGACCAGGTCGATGCCCGTCGTCACGGCCAGTTCGGAGATCGCGCCGTTGGGCCAGCCGCTGACGCTGAAGAAGGCATCGAGCGTCCCGTCCTTCAGCTTGTCGGCGGCCTGCTGCGTCTTCAGGTACTCGGCCTTCATATCCTTCTCGGTGAGGCCGTAGGCCGCCAGGATCAACCGCGCATCGACCAGCGTGCCGGAGCCGGGTTCATCGAGCGACAGTCGTTTGCCCTTGAGATCCATCACCGTCTTGATGCCGGAGCCCTTGCGCGCCACCAGTTGAAAGCTCTCCGGATAGAGACTCGCGATGGCGCGCAGGCCGTCGGCCTTGGGGCGCCCTTCGTAGATGCCGGTGCCGTTATAGGCCCAAAAGGCCACATCCGACTGCACGAAGCCCGACTGCATGGTGCCGGCCGCGATGCCGGTGGCGTTCGCCACGGAGCCGTTCGAGGCGACTGAAGTGGCGACGAGGCCCGGCACGCCACACGACCCACCGTCGGCACAGGAGCGCGACCCCGGCGGGTTGGAGATGGCATTGGCGATCAGGCCGCCGATCGGGAAATAGGTGCCGGCAGTGGCGCCGGTGCCGATGCGGAAAAAGGTGATGTCCTGCGCCGCGGCAGGCATCGCGCCCCAGGCGGCGGCGCCCAGGCCACCCAGCAGCGCAGTCCTGCGATTGATCCGCATTGGAGTCTCCTTGCTCATTACCGATTTAATCGCGTCCGGCGCGGCCTCGCAACGATCACCGTTCAGTTCACGCCGATTGCCCGGCTCAACGTCGCTCCGATGTCCTTGTGAATGACCAGGTCGGCGCCGGCGTCCTGATCGGTGGGCTCGCGATTGACGATTACGAAGCTGGCGCCGTTGCGCCTGGCAAGCTGGGGGAAGCCCGCCGCCGGATAGACGACCAGCGAGCTGCCCAGCACGATGAAAAGATCGCAGGCCAGGGTCTCTTCCTGTGCGCGCAACATGGGCACTTCGGGCATCGCCTGCCCGAAGGAGATGGTCGCCGTCTTCACGATACCTTCGCACTTCTCGCAGATCGGCAGCGCGCCCTTCTCGAGGAAGGCTCGCCGGATCGGTCCGAGTTCATGGCGGTGTCCGCAGTCCAGGCAGGTGGCATAGGTCGTGTTGCCGTGCAGCTCGATGATCTTGGAGTCCGGTACGCCCGAGCGCTGGTGCAGCCCGTCGACATTCTGGGTGATGATGGCGCTCATGCGCCCCTGCTCCACCAGCTTGGCGAGCGCGCGGTGACCGGCATTTGGCTCGGCCTTCAACATGGTCTCGTCGGTGGCGAATTTACGGGTCCATGATTCGCGACGCATCTCGTCGGAGGCCATGAAGTCGTCGAAGTAGATCGGCTTGTAGCGTGTCCAGATGCCGCCGGGCGAGCGGAAGTCCGGGATCCCCGACTCGGTCGAGATCCCCGCGCCGGTGAAAGCCACGATCCGCTCGGCGGCATCGACCATTTCGCGCAGGCGTTCAGCTTCATCCATCGTCACTATCCTTACGGGGCGGGCATGGCGGGATTGTGGGCGGCGCAGCCCGAATAGGAACGGCCCTCGCTGCGCACCTCGACGGCATAGGCGAACAGCGACCCCGACATGGCATCCACGCACCGCCGCTCCTCGATCACGGCAAGGAGCTCCGGCCCTTCGGTCGCCGCATAGGAAACGATCCCGCCATCCTGGCGCACCAGGCCGCCATGGGGGCCCCGCTGCGGGCCCGCGCTGCCCAGCACATTCAACATGATGTCGCGGCCGGTGACCTCCAGCCGCCACGACGGCTCGTTGCCCGCGGCAATCCACTCGCGCTGGTCGAAGCGCTCGCGGCAGCCCGCCGTTTCGACGGCCGCGCGGCGTATTTCCAGCGCGCCGATGGCCGGCGCCGGACCCGTCTCGCGACCGCCATAGAACTCCACGAACATCGGTCGCCCGTCCTGGCCGGCAGTCAGATCACGCAGCACACGGCCCAACTCCCGGCCTTGCGTCCGGTCCTCCAGGGCCATCGGTGCGCCGTCGCAGGGCGAGAACTGCAACTTGCCGCCGATATCCCGCACCAGCCCGCGCAGACGGATCGCCGTCGCCGGCAACGTCTGTCGGGGCGATTCGGATGGCTTTTGAACGGGCTTCGGCGCCAGCGCGGTCGTCGGCGGCGGCGCGGTGACGCCCGGTCCGCGGCCAAATGGCGTCGGCGCTCCGCGCGTGGCAAGGACCGGCAGGGCATAGAAGAAGAGCGGCTTGTCGCCTCCATCCAGCAGGCAGACGAACTGGGTCTCGAGCGGCGGACGTGTCCGGTAGGTGACCCGGCCCCGTAGGGTCAGAGCCGCGGCGATCGCCTGTGCCCCCACCCGAGCCTCGAACTTCTCCAGCGTCGGCGGCGGAAATTCCAGGGCCACGACCCGCTCGATCGTCCCGTCGAGGGTGCGGTACTGGGCGTCTCCGAACAGTACGCACTGTTGCGCAAGGTAGGTCTGCGCCTCGGCCGGGAGACCGAGCAGGGCGAGCAGGAGCGCGGGAAACAAGGCAAGGCGCATCACGCAGGCACGATAGCACCCGACGATGGGCGTGCGCGACAAACCGGAATAAGCTGGGCCGAACCTTTGCGGGAGCCGCCGTCATGCCGCGCCATATCGTCTGCCTGACTTTCGACCACGACCATCTCTCGGGCTTCATCGCCCGGGGCATGACCTCGCCGACCGCGATCTCGCGCGGCGAGTACGACGTCGTGGTCATCCCGCGGCTGGTCGCGCTGATGGAGCGCTACGGCATCAAGGGCACCTTCTTCACGCCCGGCCACACGATCGACAGCACGCCGCAGGCCGTCGCGCCCTATGTCGAGGCCGGCCACGAGCTTGCGCACCATGGCTGGACCCATCGCCTGCCCGTCACGCTGTCGCGCGAGGAGGAAGAAGAGGAAATCGTCCGCGGCAACGAATCCATAATGCGCATCAGCGGTCGCGCCGCGCGCGGCTATCGCTCCCCTGCCTGGGACCTCTCGCCCCACTCGATCGAGCTGCTGCTGAAGCATGGCATCCGGTACGACAGCTCGATGATGGGTCACGACTACGGCTGCTATTTCGCCCGTCAGGGCGACGTCGCCGAGCTGCTGAAGCCGTTCGTGCGTGGCCGCGAGACCTCCCTGCTCGAAATGCCGATCAGTTGGTCGCTCGACGACTTCCCCCACTTCGAATACATGCGCCTGCCCAACGGTTCGGTTCAGCAGGGGCTGATGAACGCCACCAGCGTCCTCGACAATTTCGTCGACGACTTCACCTACATGACCCGCGTGCAGCCCGACTTCGGAATCCTCACCTACACCTTCCACCCGCACGTCATCGGGCGCGGCCATCGCATGATGATGCTCGAACGGCTGATCCAGCGCCTGATCGAAGGCGGCGCCGTCTTCATGACGATGGAACAGGCGATGGGAGAGTGGCTCGCGCGCAACGCCACTGTGCGCAAGGCAGCGGAGTAGGTAAGACGCACTGTTGTCATCCCGAGCGCAGCGAAGGATCTCACGCCAGCCACATAGTGCCTGGTCGCTCAATCAGGTCCTTCGCTGCGCTCAGGACGACACGTTAGCGTGGCATGCCTCGCGCCACGCGGATCGCCCGGCAGATTGTCACCATTTTGCCGATGGCATGGTCGACGAACAGGCCGACAGCCGCTTCGATCTCGCCGGCCAGCACGGGCCGCTTGACCGAAATCGCCCGGGCGATCGTGCTCGATAGCTCCGCGGCGGCCTGACGGTTGCCCACGATCGCCCGGCGCAGCGAGCCGTCGGCCTCGACCGGCGCCAGCGCCGTCTCGACACGCTGCAGGAACGCGGGCGCATGCGCCAGGTGGCGGTACATGCTGGCCAGGATCAGAGGCTCTGGCTCATCGCCGAATTTGTTGAGACGCAGCACCAATGCCCAGGTCGCGCCATCCACGTCTTCCGCGGAGGCGAGCCTGGGCAGGTGCAGGTCGGGCGCGGCCCTGCGTGGGCCTGCAGCGACGGTCCCGTCGCGGGTCACCTCGCCGTTCAGCCAGGCGCGCAAGGCACCCAGGGCAAACAGGTTGATCGTGTTGGAGTGGTCGTAGCTCGCCAGAACGGCGTCGACGCTGGCGGGCTCGTCGCCGGCCAGCGAGGCCAGGCGTGGGATCTCCATCGTCCGGTGGAAGCTCGCCATCGCGGCATCGGGCAGTCCGTCGAGGTAGAGCGGCTTCACGGCGGCCCAGGCCCAGGGCAGCGCGCCGTCCATCGTGGCGAGATGGCGCCACACGAGGTTGACCACGCGGACGCCGACGGTGGTCCTGATGTCGGCAAAGAGCTCGGCAATCTCGCCGGTGGCCGCGGCCTCCGTTATTGCAGGAAGCGGATCGCTCACTCGGCCGCCTGCTTGGAATCCTGTCCGAGGACGGTGAAGAACGAGGCCGTCCTGGGCTGCTTGGGCAACTCGACCAGCCCTTCCTGGAGACGGGCGAAGCGCGCCTCCCGGCCGCGCACTATGCGGCCTTCGTTCAGGCTCGGCATCGGGTTGCGCGCGATCGGCACTGCGTCGGCCGCGGTGTAGACGCAAATGTAGAGACCGCGCGACTTGTCGGCGCCGTTGGCGGCCGAGCCGTGCAGCAGCCGCGTATGCATCAGGCAGACGCTGCCCGCCTTGCCGAGGCAGGGGATGGACTGGCCCAGCGCCCTCTTCTCCTCCTCGGCGGCGACAGCGCCGGTGAAGCGCTCGCCCTCGAACAGCGACAGGACAGGTCCCTTGTGCGAACCCGGCACGACCGTGAGGCAGCCGTTGCCCTCGTCGATATCGTCGAGGAACAGAAGCGCCGTCACGATGTCGTCGTTGGTGTGCGGGGTGTAGGCGAAATCCTGGTGGTAGTTCACCTCAGTGCGCGCGCCCGAGAGCTTCAGGTTGATCTTGCAGTGGTGGAACTTCACGTCCGGCCCGATCAGGTCGGCCACCATGTCGACCATGCGGGCGTCGAGCATGACCTCACGATAGGCATCGGAAATGTCGGACGGGTTGTTGATCCGCCGCAGCGCCGGCTTGTCCGCGCTGTGCTCGGCGCCCATGTCGAAACGCGGGCGGCCATCGACGGTCGGCGGCCCGAACGGCGCGGCGTGGGCCCGGCTCTGCTCGACCCAGCCCTCGATCTCGGCCTTCAGCGCGGCGAGCTGCGCCGGCGTGACGGCGTCCTCCACCATGAGATACCCGTCGCGCCAGAACGCGTCGCGTTGCTCCTGCGTCAGCGTCAGCGTCGTCATGGCCGTCTCCTCTTCAGTGTCCCGTGCCTAACGTCCCTTGAACACCGGTTTACGCTTCTCCATGAAGGCCGTGCGGCCCTCGACATAGTCTTCGGAATCGAAGCACTGCTTCACCAGCCCGTTAAGGCGGGCGAAGTCCGGTTCGCCGTCGAGCCGCGTCAGCTCCTCGATGGTGCGCTTGGCGGCATGCATGGTGAGCGGCGCATTCTCGCCGATCATTTTACAGTAGTTGTCGACGTAGGAATCGAGCTCGGCGTCGGGCACGACCCGCGTAACCAGCCCCATGCCAAAGGCTTCCTGCGCATTGAAGTGCCGGGCGGTGAAGAAAATTTCCTTGGCATGGGAGGGGCCCACCAGGTCGGTCAGGATCTTCAAGCCGCTGGCGCGATAGCCCAGCCCGAGTCGCGCCGCCGGCACGCCGAACTTGCTGTTCTCCGAGGCGATGCGGATGTCGCAGAGCAGCGACACGGCCAGCCCGCCGCCGATGCAGTAGCCGCGGATGCGGGCGATCGTCGGCTTGGAGCACCTGTGCAGGCGCTTGTTGGCCTGCTCGCCGATCTTGTCGTAGTAGGCGACCTGCTCGGGGGTGTTGCGCGCCTTCTCGAACTCCGAGATGTCGGCGCCCGAGACGAAGGCCTTGTCGCCCGCGCCGGTGACGACCACGACACGGATCGCCGGGTCGTTCTCGAAATCGTCGAGAATGACCGGAATCGCCTCCCACATATCGGTCGAGGTGGCATTGTGCTTGTGCGGCTTGTTGAAGACGATGCGCCCCACCGGGCCCGCCTTCTCCGCGATCATGTTCGGCGTCGGGCTGATCATGCTCAGATCACGCCGCGCTTGCGGAAGTCGGCGATCGCGGCGGCATCGAAGCCGGCTTCCCCGAGCACGGCGTCGGTATGCTCGCCCTGTTCCGGCGTCGCCGTCTTCATCTCGAAGGGCGTGCGGCTCATGTTGATCGCCTGGCCGATCAGCTCGATGTCGCCCAGCTTGGGCGAGTGCACGGGATGCGCCATCTTTAGGTGCTTGACCTGCGGATCGGCGAACATCTCGTCCATCTTGTAGATCGGTCCGGCAGGCACGCCCGCCTTGTTCAGCTTCTCGACCAGGTCGGCGCTGCCGTACTTCGCGACGCGCTTGTTGATCTCGTCGTTCAGGGCATCGCGGTTCTTGGCGCGGCCCTTGTCGGTGCTGAACCGCTCGTCGGTCATCAGCTCCGGCGACGCGATGGCCTCACAGAAGCGCTTGTAGATATGGCCGCCCGACGCCGCGATGTTGATGTAGCCATCGCTGGTCTTGAAGACGCCGGTCGGGATCGAGGTCGGGTGGTTGTTGCCCGCCTGTCCGGGCACGTCTTTGGCCAGGGTCCAGCGCGCGGCCTGGAAGTCGCACATCGAGATCATGGCCTGCAGCAGCGACGACGACACCCACTGTCCCTGCCCCGAGGTATCGCGCTCCAGCAGCGCGATCAGGATGCCAATGGCGCAGTGCAGCCCCGCGCCCACGTCGGCCACGGCGATGCCGGCGCGCATCGGGCCCTCGCCCGGGTTGCCGGTTACCATCATGAGGCCGCCCATGCCCTGGGCGATCTGGTCGAAACCAGCGCGCTCGGCATAGGGTCCGTCCTGGCCGAAGCCGGAGATCGACCCGAGGATGATCTTCGGATTGACCTTCTTCAGGCTTTCATAGTCGATGCCGAGGCGGAATTTCACGTCGGCGCGATAATTCTCGACCACCACGTCGGCCTGCTCGACCAGCTTCATGAAGACGGCCTTGCCGTCCGGCTCCTTGAGGTTGAGCGTGATCGACCGCTTGTTGCGATGCAGGTTCTGGAAGTCGGGACCATGGCGCGGACCGCCCATGTCCATCTCGCCCGCGGACGGCGGCATCTCGACCTTGATGCAATCGGCGCCCCAGTCGGCGAGGTAGCGGACGGCCGTGGGACCGGCGCGCACGCGCGTCAGGTCGAGGACTTTGAAACGGGCTAACGGTCCTGCGGTCATGCTCTCACTCTACGTTGGGAACTACTCTACCCGTACCATGGCGGACGGTGCGATCTCCAGCCAGACCCGGCTGCCGACCTCGAAAACGGCGGTCGGCGCGGTCGAGACGCGCAACGCCTTCGTGCCGCCCTGCGGACGGACCTGATAGTCCCAGTATTCGCCGAGATAGGAACGATCGACGATCTCGGCTTCGAACGACAGTCCGGCGCCACCAGACCGCTGGGTCGACAGGCCGATCGCCTGGGGGCGCAGCGAATAGAGCAGCGGGCCGCCGCCGTTCGCACCTTCCAGCGCGGCCGCAGCCGCCGTGAACCCGTCGAAACGCACCTCGCTGCCGTGCAGCGTGCCTTCGAGGAAGTTCGTGCGGCCGATGAAGCCCGCCACGAACCGGCTCTTCGGACGGCCGTACAGCACATGCGGCGCGTCGATCTGCTCGATCTTGCCCTTGTTCATCACGACGATGCGGTCCGACGTCACCATCGCCTCGGACTGGTCGTGCGTGACGTAGACCGTCGTGATCTTGAATTCGTCGTGCAAGCGGCGGATCTCGAACCGCATCTCTTCGCGCAGATTGGCGTCGAGATTGGAAAGCGGCTCGTCGAGCAGCAGGACTTCGGGCTCGACGACGATGGCGCGGGCCAGCGCCACCCTCTGCTGCTGGCCACCCGACAGTTCGGCGGGATAGCGGCCCTTGAGGTTGCGCATCTGCACGACGTCCAGGATCTTGTCGACGCGCCGGTCGATCTCGGCCCGGGGCAGTTTCCGCACCTGCAGGCCGAAGGCGACATTCTCGCCCACCGTCATGTTGGGCCAGATGGCGTAGCTCTGGAAGATCATCGACATGCGGCGATGCTCGGGCGGCACGACCCCGGAGGCTGAAGAAATCTGCTTGCCGTCCATCTCGATGCTGCCTTCGGACGGCGGCATGAAGCCCGCGATCATGCGCAAGGTCGTGGTCTTGCCGCAGCCCGAGGGACCCAGCAGCGACACGAACTCGCCCTTGGCGAGTTCCAGCGAGAAATCGGCCACCGCCTCGAACGCGCCGTAGCGCTTGGCGACATTCTTCAGAACGAGCTTGCTCATGTCGCGGTACGCCTCAGCATGAAATCGCGGCCCAAAGCCTTTTGGCCAAGCCACAGGAGCGGCAGGGTCAGCACCTGCAAGACCAGCGCCAGAGCGGCGAGGCGTTCGAAGTTCCCCTCCTCGCTCATGTCGAAGATCATGACCGAGGCCACCTTGGTGTTGGGACCGTACAGGAAGATCGCCGCCGACAGCTCGCGCGTCGCCGGAATGAAGATCAGCAGCCAGGCCCCCAGCAGATTGCGCTTGAGCAGCGGCGCCACGACCCGACGCAGCGCCGTCAGACGGCTGCCGCCCAGCACGCGTACCGCCTCCTCCATCTCCGGATTGAGGCTGTTGATGGCGGCACTGGCATTGACGTAGCCCACCGGCAGGAAGCGCGTGGTGAAGGCCAGGATCAGGATCAGCGCGGTGCCGTAGAGCGCAAGCGGCGGCGGCGCATAGGCGGCATAGAAGCCGATCGCCAGCACGACGCCCGGGATCACGAACGGCGCCACGCACAGAAAGCCCAGCACGCCGCCGAACGGGATCAGCCGCCGAGCGACGATATAAGCCACTCCCAGAGTCAGGAAGACGGCGATGGTGGCGCTGATCCCGGCATAGACGAAACTGTTGATCACCGACTGGGCGGCGGTCGCGTGCTCGAACAGGATGAAGCGGAAGTTCGCGATGGTGATGTTGTCGAGCAGGAAGCCGCGGCCCCACGCCTTGGCGAAGGCCGAGTGGACCAGGAAGATGTAGGGCAGGAAGACCGCGAGGGCCGCCACGAACATGGCGTAGCCGAACATCACCCAGCGCCAGCGGCCCAGCAGGATCGGCCGCCGCTCGCCGCCCTTTCCGGTGAGCGCCACGAAGCCCTTGCGGCGCACGATCAGGCGCTGGACCAGCACCAGCAGCACGGTGACGCCGAGCAGCGGCATGGCATAGGCCGCCGCCACCTCGACCCGCACCGGGTTGCCGAAGAACTGGAAGAGCTGCGTCGTCACGACGTTGAAGCGCGCCGGAATGGCTATCATGGCCGGCGAACCGAACAGGGCGATCGCTTCCAGGAAGCAGATGATCAGGCCGCCCAGGATCGCCGGCAGCGCCAGCGGCAGGGTCACCTTGCGCATGGTCCGCCACGGTCCCGCGCCCAGGATGTTGGCGGCATCCTCCATCTCCGACGACACCAGCTCGAGCGCCGCCGTGGTGAAGATGAAGATGTAGGGGAAGGAATAGAGCGCGATGACGACCGCGAGGCCGGTGAAGCTGTAGATGTTGAACGGTCCCGCCTCGGCGCCCGTGACCATCATGAAGAAGCGGTTGAGCCAGCCCGCATTGGGACCGGCCAGCAGGATCCAGGCTACGGCGCCGGTGTAGGGCGGCGTGATGAAGGTCGCCAGCACCAGCATGCGGGTCAGGCCGCGGCCCGGCATGTTCGTCCGCGCAACCGCCCACGCCAGCGGCACGGCGAAGACGCCGGCCAGGGCCGCCGATACCGCACCGAGCTTCAGCGAGTTGAACAGGGCATCGACATAGCGAGCCCGCCCGTACGCCGTGGCGTAGTTGGCAAAGGTGAACTCGCCCGTGCGCTCGGTCTGAAAACTGGTGATGACCAGATAGACGAACGGGCTCACCACCAGGAACAGGAGGACCGCGATGATCGCGATCCACAGCAGCCAGGTCGAATCGAACCGGCTGGCGCGCACGGGGCGCACCGGCATCGTGTCGATCGCCGGAACCGTCACCGACATCTTCTGTTACTCGATCCCGATCAGTTGCCGAACGTGTCGCGCCACTGCTCGATGACCTCCGGAATGCCTTTCTCGACTTCCGCTACGGTCGGACGGATGATCTTGATCTCGCTGATCGGCTTGGCGCCCGGAGGCGAGGGCACTTCGGGACGCAGGGGGATGCCGTAGTGCTTGGCGTTGATCTTCGCCGCCTCGATCGAATAGAGGTACTCCATGAAGAGCTTCGAGGCGTTCGGGTGCTTGGTGCCCTTCATGATCGCCGAGGGAGAGATGATCAGCACGGATCCGTCGGTGGGATAGGACACTGCCAGCGGATTGCCGCGCGCCGCACTGAACAGCGTGGAGCCGTCCGCCCCCGCCGCCACCTGGCGCTCGCCGGCATTCAGCGCCGTCACCGTGTCGTTGATCGAGCGGCCGATCTGCGGCTTGTTCTTCTCCAGCTTGTCGAAATATTGCCAGCCATAGAGCTTCTTCATCGACAGGACCCAGGTACCGACATAGCCCGAGAAGCCGGGATGTCCCGTCGAGACCTTGCCCTTCCACTTGATGTCGAGCAGGTCTTCCCACTTCTTCGGCGCGTCCTCGGCCTTCACTTTCGCGGTGTTGTAGGTGAGCACGACCAGGCCGGCGGCGGTGGTGTGGAAGTACCCGTCAGGATCGAAATTCCGAAAGGCCTCCGAAATCTTGGGCGTGTTTTCCGGCACGTATTTCTCGAGGCGGCCCTCCGCCTTCAGGCGGGCATAGTGGCCAAGGTCGGTCGACGAGAAGACGTCGCAGATCGTCTGGTTGTTCTTGAGGTCCTGCAGGAGCCGCTGATAGGCGACCTGCGCCGTCGTGCGCACGACATTGACCTTGATGCCATACATCTGGGTGAAGCCGCGCCCGAGATCTTCCGCCCCCTCAGACGTGTAATGGGCAACGTACCAAGTGAGTTCGCCTTCCTTCTTGGCGGCTTCGGCCAGGGCATTCATGTCCGCCCGTGCCGCGAGCGGCAAGAAAGCAAGAGCCAAGGCCAAAGCAAGGCTTCCCAACCTCTTCATGAATTCCTCCCGGATCGTTGATTCATTCTTATTGGGTTGCGATACGATCACACGACGCGCCGTACGACAAGCGCCGGAGGCCAGGAGAACGCGCATGACGGAAAGCAACCGGTCGGCCGGATGGGCCGCGTATTATGAGCAGCTTCGCGATCGACCGCCGCGCAAGACGCTGCTCGCTGCGCTCGACGCCTTCGGCGTCGCACCATCTGACGCCCTGGCCATCGATCTGGGGTGCGGCGACGGGCGCGACGCGATCGAGATGCTGCGCCGCGGCTGGCGCGTCGTTGCCGTCGATGCCGAACCGGAGGCGTTGCGGCAGTTGCAGGCGCGCCCCCTGCCCGAAGGCAGCGACGTCACGCCGGTCGTCGCGCGACTCGAAGAGGTGCCGATCCCGCTGGGCGTGCATCTCGTCAATTCGAGCTTTGCGATGCCCCTCTGCGAGCCGGAAGCCTTCCACCGGACCTGGGAGCGCGTCCGCGAAGCCCTCCCCGCGGGCGGGCGATTTTCAGGTCAATGGTATGGACCGCGCGACAGCTGGGCCGGACGCGCCGGCATGACGTTCCTCTCACGCGACGAAGCGCTGACGTTGCTCCACGGCCTCGACCTCGAAATGTTCGAGGAGGAGGAAGCCGACGGCGTCACGCCGCGCGGCAATCCCAAGCACTGGCACATCTTCCATATCGTCGCGAGGAAGCCTTAGGCGTGTTTACGTCTCGTCCTCGCCGTGCGAGGCTACCCTCCCCATCAACATCGAAAGGAGGTGATCCTGTGAACTTTACCATCACGACGCCGGCGATCTCAGCAGTTGCCGCCACCAGGATCGTTCCTGCAATGGCTTGGTGCTGCTCGTAACGGGCCGCCGATAGTCGGCACAAAGCCGCCTCCGGGCGGCTTTGTTGTGTCTGGGCCATATCGTTGCGCGAAAGCCCGAACGGTGGACAAGACGGCGGCTGGTGGCCGACACTCCACCCAATCAAATTCAGGAGGAAACATGGCTGCAGTTCCGGTCACGGCCGAAATCGCCAAGCGCGCCGCCGCCCTCGCCTGGCAGGATATGCCGGACGATCTGGTCGAGCGCACCAGGCAGTGCCTGCTCGACTGGTTTGCCGTCACCGTGGCCGGCGCGCAGGAGGAACTCACCGGCATCCTGATCGCCGAGGCGCTGGAAGACGGCGCGAAAGGTCCCGCCACGCTGGTCGGCCGTTCGGAGACCGTGTTGCCCTCGACCGCGGCCCTGATCAACGGCGCGGCCAGCCATGCGCTGGACTATGACGACGTGAACTTCTCGATGGGCGGCCATCCCACAGTGACGGTCGTCCCGGCCCTGCTGGCGCTGGGCGAACAGGTGAAGGCCTCGGGTCGCCTGTTCATCGAAAGCTTCGTCGCGGGCTACGAGACGTCGGGCCGCGTCGGCCGACTGGTGTCGCCCAGCCACTACCAGAAGGGCTTCCACGTAACGGGCACGGTCGGCTCCTTCTCGGCCACCGCCGCCGCCGGCCGCATGCTGGGCCTCGACGCCCGCCAGCTCGCGGTTGCCTTCGGCATCGCCGCCACCCAGGCCGCCGGCCTCAAGTCGAACTTCGGCACCATGTGCAAGCCGCTGCATGCCGGCACCGCCTCGGAGCACGGGCTGCGCGCGGCCCGCCTGGCCGCCCGGGGCTTTACCGCACGAGGCGATTCGCTCGAGTGCGACCAGGGCTTTGCCTCGTCGCAGAGCGACCACCTGAACGCCGAGGCGGCGCTCGGAGAGCCGCCGTCCGGCTGGCACCTACGCAACAACCTCTTCAAGTACCATGCGGCCTGTTACCTGACGCACGCGCCCATCGAGTGTGCCAAGGAGATCCGGCTGAGGAACAACTTCCCGCCCGAGCGCGTCCGCAAGATCCTGCTCCGCATCGATTCCGGCGCCGACAAGGTCTGCAACATCCCCAACCCGACGACCGGCCTCGAAGCCAAGTTCTCGCTGCGCCAGACCGTGGCGATGGCGCTGACCGGCGTCGATACCGCCAGCCTCGATTCCTACACCGAGGCCGTGACGCAGGAGCCGCGCATCCAGGGCCTGCGCGACAAGATGGCGATCGAGTTTCAGCCGCACTGGTCGCATTCTCTGGCCGAGATGGCGATCGAGCTCGACGACGGCACGACCATCGAGGTCACACATGACTCGGGTATCCCGTGGCCCGACCTGGAGAAGCAGCGCCAGGCGATCGAGACCAAGTTCGACAGCCTGGTGACGCCGCTGCTCGGCGCCGCCGGCGCCCGTCGCCTGCACGATGCCATCGAACATATCGACAGCCTCACCGACGTGGGCGAACTCGTGCGTGCGTCGGCAAGAATTGATCATTAGGAGCTGGGGAGTGCTGGAGGCGTGCGTCGCCCCCTCACCCAGCCTCTCCCCCCCTCGGGGCAGAGGAGTAAGACAGGAGACGGAATGACAGAGGATTTCAGGGCCCGCGCCCGGCTGGTGCCCAAGGGTAACCGTTACGAGGATTTCGAGGTCGGCCGCGTGTTCAGGCACCATTGGGGCCGCACCATCACCGAGTCGGAGAGCACGCTCTTCACGACGCTGACGCTGCACTTCAACCCGCACTACTTCAATGCCGCCTACGCCCAGGCCCATGGCCACCCCGGCATCGTGGCCAACCCCCTGCTCGTCTTCACGACGGTATTCGGCCTCACCGTCGAGGATCTGAGCGAAGGCGGCGGGCCGTTCCTCGGCGTAAACGAACTCACCTATCACCAGCCCGTCTATCCAAGCGATTCGCTGCGCGCGGAATCAGTGGTGCTCGACCGGCGTGTCTCCGACTCCCACAAGGGGTTCGGCATCGTCAGCTGGCACAGCCAGGGCTTCAACCAGCGCGAAGAACTCGTCATCGACTTCAAGCGTACCAACCTCGTGCGTCTCAGGAATCCCCAATAATGCCTTTCCTCACCGAAGAACGCCGCATGATCCAGGAGCAGGCGCGCGAGTTCACGCTGAACGAAGTATTGCCGGTCGCCAACAGGCTCGACCCCGAGAAGGGCGACATCCCGATGGAGCTGCGCGACAAGATGGCCGAGCTCGGCTATTTCGGCATCCTGATCCCGGAGGAATATGGCGGCCTGGGCCTCGGCTGCTCGGAATACTGCCTGGTGACGGAAGAGCTGTCGCGGGGCTGGATGAGCGTCGCCTCGATCATCGCCCGCGGCAACCTGCTGATCGGCTCGCACAAGATGAGCGAGGAACAGCGCCGGCGTTACCTGCCGCGGATGGCCAAGGGTGAGTTCCTCGGCGCCTTCTCGATGTCGGAGCCGAACGCGGGCTCGGACATCTCCAACATCTCCTGCCGGGCCAAGAAGGACGGCGACAGCTACCTGATCACGGGCAACAAATACTGGTGCACCTTCGCTGACGGTGCCGACTTCATGATCATCATCGCGCGCACGTCCGAAGCGCCTCCTGGCAAGCGCCACCTCGGCCTGTCGATGTTCTTCGTCGAGAAGAAGCGCGGCGAACTGATGCCGGGCTGCAGCGGTTCGCCGATTCCCAAGATCGGCTATTTCGGCTGGAAGACCTGGGAACTCGCGTTCGACAATTGCCGGGTCAAGGCCGAGGACATGATCGGGGACGAAGGCCAGGCCTTCTACTATGCGACGGCCGGTCTCGAAACCGCGCGCGCCCATACCGCGGCCCGCGCCATCGGCCTGGCCCAGGGCGCCCTCGACGATTCGATCCGCTATGCCGGCGAGCGCCGCCAGTTCGGCCAGTCGATCTCGGAGTTCCAGGCGATCCGCTTCAAGATCGCCGACATGGCGACCCAGATCGAGGCCGCCCGCCAGCTCAACTACTTCGTCTGCGAGCAGATCGACACCGGCCAGCGTTGCGACAAGGAAGCGTCGATGGCCAAGCTGTTCGCCTCGGAGATGTCCGAGCGGGTGTGCAGCGAGGGCCTGCAGATCCATGGCGGCGCCGGCTACACCACGCTCCATGCCGTCGAGCGCCACTGGCGCGACGCCCGCCTCACCAAGATCTTCGAGGGTACCTCGGAGATCCAGAAGCGCATCATCTCCGACCGCCTGCTCGGCCGCGGGAGGAACTGATGAAAGTCTCCGCGCTCACCGGCACGCACAACTACTTCGAGGACTTCACGGTCGGCGACGTGATGAAACACGCGCGCGGCAAAACCGTCGAGCCGATGGAGCAGGTCTGGATCACCAATGTGACCATGAACACGGCCGAGGCCCACTTCAACGAACACCTGACCCAGTCGACGCCCTACGGCAAGCGCCTGGGCTTCGGCGGCGTCACGATCTCCATGTGCATCGGCCTCGCCGCCGAGGACACCGCCGAGAACGCGTTGATGGAACTGGGCATGGACAAGATCCGGCTCAAGGGTCCGCTCCATCACGGCGATACGCTCTACTGCTACACCGAGGTTCTGGAGAAGAAGGACGCCCAGCAGGACGATGCCGGCATCGTCCGCTTCAAGCACTACGGCGTGAACCAGGACGACAAGCACATCTTCGAAGGCGAGCGCACCGTCCTGATCAAGCGCCGCAGTCACTGGGGAGACAAGTGATGCCGGGGGCGCGCCACTCCCGTGGCGCGATCTTCGCTGGCAAAATCCAAAGACGCGCGACGGGAGTCGCGCGCACCCAGCCATGAGCGACCCGTCCGTTCTCGGCGCGCTCGATGGCGTCCGCATCGTCGACCTCACGCAGATGCTGGCCGGCCCCTACTGCACCATGCTGCTGGCCGACCAGGGCGCCGAGGTCATCAAGGTCGAGCCGCTCGACGGTGACCACACGCGCATCATCGGGCCCTATCACGTCGACGACAAGCTGAGGGCGTTCGGCGGCTACTTCGCGTCGGTCAATCGCAACAAGAAGTCGATCGCCATCGACCTCAAGACGGAGGCGGGTCGAGATCTCGTCCTGAAGCTCTGCGACAATGCCGATGCGGTCGTCGAGAATTACCGCGGCGGCGTCATGGATCGCCTGGGCCTCAGTTACGAGACCCTCCATGCCCGCAACCCGAAGCTGGTCTATGCCACGATTCGCGGCTTCGGCGACGCACGCACCGGCAAGAGCCCCTACTCCGACTTCCCGGCCTACGACGTCATCAGCCAGGCCATGGGCGGCATCATGGCGATCACCGGGCCCGACAAGGACACGCCGATGAAAGTCGGCCCGGGGGTCGGCGACATCGTGCCGGCCATCACCTGCGCGTTCGGCATCGTCTCGGCGATCTTTCGCGCCTACAAGACCGGCAAGGGACAGTTCGTCGATGTCGGCATGGTCGACGCGATCCTCGCGGTCTGCGAGCGCATCATGCACCAGCATTCCTACGCGCAGACGCTGCCGCATCCCGAGGGCAACCATCATCCCCTTCTCTGCCCATTCGGCATGTTTCCCGCGAAGGACGGCTTCGTGACGATCGCTGCGCATGCCGACGCGCACTTCCCGATCCTGTGCCGGCTGATCGACAAGCCCGAGTTCGCAACCGATCCGCGATTCATCACCGTGCAGGATCGCCGGGCCAACCAGGACGTGCTCATCTCCGCCGTTTCGGACTTCACGCGCCAGCGCACCAAGCAGGACCTGCTGAAGCATTTCGGCGGCAAGGTGCCCTTCTCGCCCGTCTACAACGTGCGCGACATCGTGGCCGACCCCCACTTCAAGGCGCGGAACATGCTGCCTTGGGTGCCCCACCCGGGCCTCGACCACGAGGTCCAGATCGCGGGCGTCGCCGTGAAGATGACCGAGACCCCCGGCAAGGTGCGCCATCGCGCACCCTTGCTGGGCGAGCATACCGACGACTATCTGAAGACCATCGGCCTGGGCGCGGACGATATCGCCCGGCTCCGCGCCGACAAGATCGTAGCTTAAGGAGAAGAAGATGACCGACCGTCCCAGGCGCGCCCGCCGCGTCCAGCTCTCGACGCCCGGCTCGAGCGAGAAGATGATCCAGAAGGCGTCGGAGTCGAAGGCCGATCACGTCTTCCTCGACCTCGAGGATGCCGTCGCCCCCAGCCAGAAGCGCGACGCCCGCAAGAAGATCATCGAGGGCCTGAAGACGCTCAACTGGACGGGCAAGACGCGCTGCGTGCGCATCAACGACCTCACGACCGAATATGCCTACGAAGACATCATCGAAATCGTCGAGGGCGCCGGCGAGCATCTCGACACGATCATGATGACCAAGGTCCAGACGACCGCCGACGTCCTGTTCGCCGACAAGCTGCTCCATCAGATCGAGAAGAAGCTGAAGATGAAGCGCAGGATCGGCCTCGAAGCGCTGATCGAGGAAGTCGAAGGCATGCAGAACGTCGACGCGATCGCCGCCTGCACGCCGCGCCTCGAATGCCTGGTGTTCGGCATGGGCGACTTCTCCGCCTCGATGGGCGTCACCAACAAGAATGTCGGCGAGACCGACGGTTACCCGGGTGACATCTGGCACTACGCCCGCTTCCGCCTGGTCATGGCCTGCCGTGCCGCCGGCATCGATCCGGTCGACGGCCCGTTCGCCGACTTCAAGAACCCGGACGCCTATCGCGAAGAGTGCAAGCGCTCCATGATCCTGGGCTGCGTCGGCAAGTGGGCGATCCATCCCTCTCAGATCGACATCGCGCTCGACGTCTATTCGCCCAAGGCCGCGGACATCGTCCGCGCCCGAAAGCTGGAAAAGGCCTATGCCGAGGCCGAAGCGGCCGGCCTGGGTGCGATCAACGTCGACGGCATCATGGTCGACGTCGCCTCGATCCGCATCCTGCGCAACACCATCCTCAACAAGGCGGAACTCTACGGCCTGTAGGATGTCTTCGGGGGCGCTGCCGAACTCCGACGGTTCGCGCCCCGAACTGCGGGGGGCGCTCGTCCCGGTGGCGGCGATGCTGGGCACGCAGGTGCTCATCTCGCTGGCCGTGCTGTCGCTCAGCGTCCTGATGCCCGCCGTGGCCCGCGACCTCGGGATCGCGCCGAAACTCGTCGGTGCGTTCACGGCCGTCACCTACGCCATCGCCTCGGGCGTCGCGCTATGGAGCGCGGCGCCGATCTCGCGGCTGGGCGCCGTCCGCGTCTGCCAGTTCGCCATGCTGGCTGCCGCCATCGGCCTTGCCCTGAATGCGCTCGCCGTCGTTGCCGCCACGGTCGTCGCCGTCGCCTTCATCGGTTTCGCGCAGGGTCCGATCAATCCCGCTTCGGCGCATATCCTGAGCCAGCGCGTGCCGCGTGCCTGGTTCAGCCTGGTCTTTTCGGTCAAGCAGACCGGCGTTCCCCTGGGCTTCGCGGCCGCCGGCATCTTCCTGCCCCTGCTGCTGCCGGCCCTCGGATGGCGCGGCGCCTCGCTCTGCGCGGCGGCCCTGATGCTGGTCGGCGCTGGTGTCCTGGAGCTGCTGCGCGCTCGCCTGGATGCCTCGGTCGCCCCGTCCGCGCCGTCGGCGGGCATCTGGTCCTCGATCGTCCATGTGATGCGCCATCCGGAAATGCGCGTGCTCGGCTGGTCGGCCCTGCTCTACGTCGTGGCGCAGCACACCTTCACGTTCTTCCTCGTTACCTACCTCTATGAGCATTGTCGCCTCAGCATCGCCGAGGCCGGCTTCCTGCTCTTCCTTGCCCAGATCGGCGGCACGGTGCAGCGCCTGATCCTGGGAGCATTGGGCGACCGGCTTCCGCGCATGATGCTGCTGGGCTGGACGGGAGTCGGGATTGCCCTCGGCTCGGTGGCGACCGGGCTCATCTCGGCCGAGACGCCGTACTGGCTGATCGGCTTGGTCGTGTTCGCCTACGGCACCGTCGTCATAAGCTGGAATGGCGTGTCGATCGCAGAGTTTGCCGCCCTTGCCCCGCCGGGCCAGGTAGCCGCCGTGGCGGCCGTTCAGACCGCCCTCGCCTTTTCCGGTGCCGTGATCGGTCCGCCACTCTTCGGTCTGATCGCCGCGGTCGCCGACTATCGCAGCGCCTTCTTCCTCGTGGCCGCGTGCGTTCTCTTTGCGGCCGTCTGGCAGATCATGGCGTCGGCCCGGCTGCGCCGGGCACGCTCGGCCTGACGTTGCCTCAGGGCTCCTTCATGCCGGCAATCGAAACGATCTCGGCCCACTTCTTCGTCTCGGAGGCCTGGAAGGTTGCAAGCTCCTCAGGGGAGCCGACAAACGAGACGCCATAGCTGGTCTTCAGCAAGGTGAGGTAGGCCGGCGACTTGGCCGCCTGCCGCACCAACGTGTTCAGCCTGTCGATGATCGGCCGCGGCGTGCCGGCGGGTGCATACATCGCCGTCCACGCCCACATTTCGAAACCCGGGACACCGCTTTCCTCCACCGTCGGGAACTGATCGAGGCCCGGGATGCGCTGCTTGCTGGTCACCGCGAGACCGCGCGCCCGCCCGTCGAGCACCGGCGGCAGGCCGACGGTGAAGTCGGAGAAGATGATGTCGATACGGCCGCCCAGAAGGTCGGAGATCGCCTGTGGCTGGGTCTTGTAGGGCACACCCAGCACGTCGGTCTTCGTCATGATGCGGAACAGTTCGGCGCCGCCGCGGCTCGACCCGTTGCCGCTGCCGAAGCTCAGCTTGCCGGGCTGCGCCTTCGCAAGTGCAATGAACTCCTGGATGGTCCTGGCCGGCAGGTCGTTGCGCACCATCACGATCTGCGCGCCGAGCGTTATCCCCGCGATCGGCGCGAAGCTCTTCACCGGATCGTAGGCCAGCGACTTGTAGACATGCGGATTGATCGCCTGGGTCGTCTGGGTCGTGAAGAACAGCGTGTAGCCGTCGGGCGCCGCGGTCGCCGCGGACTGCGCCGCAATCTGCCCTTCGGCCCCGGCCTTGTTCTCGATGACGACGGTCTGGCCCGTCTGGATCGCTATGTCCTGACCGATCACCCGCGCGGCAATGTCGGTCGCGGTGCCGGGCCCGAAGGCCGTGATGATCCGGATTGGCCTGGCGGGATAGTCCTGTGCGGCAGCCGGCAGTGCGAGGAGCATTCCGACCAGCAAACTGAAGAACTTCATCCGCCGACTCTAGGCACAGCAAAGTGCTAGCGTCACCACAAACTAAAGGAGGAAGCGAAAAATGAAAAATGCATCGCTACCGCTCGTCGCGGCCATCCTGGCACTGGCCTCGTCTCCCGCCGCCTGGGCGCAGAAATCCGGCGGCACGCTTCGGATCGCTCACATGGACAACCCGCCGAGCGCATCGATCCACGAGGAAGCCACGATCTCGACCGTCATGCCGTTCATGTCGGTCTACAACAACCTCGTGATGTTCGATCCCAAGACGAAGCAGAACACACCCGACAACATCGTTCCCGATCTCGCCACCGAGTGGAAGTGGAGCGACGATGGCAAGCAACTGACCTTCAAGCTGCGCGACGGGGTGAAGTGGCACGACGGCAAGCCCTTCACCAGCGCCGACGTGAAGTGCACGTGGGACATGGTGACAGCCGACGAGTCGAAGCTGCGCAAGAACCCCCGCAAAACCTGGTACTTCAACCTGAAGCAGGTCTCGGTGAACGGCGACCGCGAGGTGACCTTCCATCTGGAACGGCCGCAGCCGTCGCTACTGACCATGCTCGCCGCGGCTTTCTCGCCGGTCTATCCCTGCCACGTGTCGACGCAGCAGATGCGGACGAAGCCCATCGGCACCGGTCCGTTCAAGTTCGTCGACATGAAGCAGAACGAATCGATCAAGCTCGCGCGCAACCCGGACTACTGGAAACCCGGCCGTCCCTACCTCGACGCGATCGAGTACTCGATCATCCCCAACCGGGCGACGTCGCTGCTGACCTTCGTCGCCGGCAAGCTCGACATGACCTTCACCACCGTCGTCACACCGGCCATGGTGAAGGATCTCAAGGTCCAGGCCCCCACGGCGATCTGCGAGGCCCAGCCGACCAACACGCAGGCAAACTTGCTGGTCAATCGAGAAAAGGCGCCGTTCGACGATGCGCGCGTGCGTCGTGCCATGGCGCTTTCGATTGACCGCAACGCGTTCAACGAGATCCTGGGCCAGGGCAACTACCGCATCGGCGGGGCGCTGCTGCCGCCGCCGGAGGGGCTCTGGGGCATGCCGACGGAGTTCCTGACGACCGTGGCCGGCTACGGACCCGACGTGGCCAAGTCGCGCGAGGAAGGCCGCAAGATCATGGCCGAGCTGGGCTATACGGCGGAAAAGCCGCTGAAGATCAAGGTCTCGACCCGCAACATCCCGAGCTATCGCGATCCGGCCGTGATCCTGATCGATCACCTCAAGCAGGTGAACATACAAGGGGAACTGGAGCCGCTCGAAACCGCGGTCTGGTACAATCGCATGGCGCGTCGCGACTTCCTCATCGGCATGAACGTCCAGGGCGTCGGCGTCGACGATCCGGACGTCGTCTTCTACGAGACCTTCCGCTGCGGCTCGGAACGCAACTACACCAACTACTGCAATCCCGAGATCGAGAAGCTGTTCGACCAGCAGTCGCCCATGCGCGACTTCGAGGCGCGTCGGAAGCTGGTGTGGGAGATCGACAAGAAGCTGCAGGAAGACGGCGCGCGCCCGGTCATCCAGCATGGCTGGGGCGGCACCTGCTGGCGCCCCGAGGTCAAGGCCGTGAACATGGCTGTCAACACCATCTACAATCACTGGCGCTTCGAGGACATCTGGATCGACCGCTAGGAGGGAGCTAGGCTCGGGCAGACGATCCGATCGGAGGATTCAATGATCAAGGGTCTGCACCACAACGCCTACCGCTGCCGCGACTCGGAGGAGACGAGGAAGTTCTACGAGGACTTCCTCGGCCTCCCTCTCGTCCATACGCTGAAGATCGAGCACACGAAGACCGGCCGCGCGACCGGCGCCGGCGTGCTGCATACCTTCTTCCAGCTCGACGACGGCTCCTGCCTCGCCTTCTTCGAGGCGCCGGACATGTCGTTTGCCTTCAAGGACCAGCACGACTTCGACCTCCACATCGCCCTCGAGGTCGAGCCCGACGCGCTCGAACGCATGTTCGCCAGGGGCAAGGCGGAGGGGCGCGAGGTCCGTGGCGTGTCCGACCATCATTTCATCAGGTCGATCTATTTTCGCGACCCCAACGGCTACGTGATCGAACTCGCGGCGAAGGTTCCCGGCCAGGACTCGGCGATGGATCCAGCCGTGAATCAGGCGCGCGCCAAGCTCGACGACTGGCAGGCAAGCAAGCCGGCGGCGGCAAGCGCGGCCTGAGCGCCGAGTTCAATTGGACGGGTGCGCCGTCGAAGCCGACGGAGCGAGATGTTGCAGACGGCGCTTATCCGTCAGGCCAGGTGACTCTTGAAGAAGGCGATGGTGCGATTCCAGGCAATCTTCGCCTGGGCCTCGTTGTACCGCGGCGTCGAATTGTTGTGAAAACCGTGCTGCGTGCCGGGATAGATGAACATCTCGAACGACGCGCCGTTGGCCTTCAGAGCGGCCTCGTAGGCCGGCCACATTCCGTTGATGCGCTCGTCGTTCTCGGCGTACTGCACCAGCAGCGGCGCCTTGATCCCCGGCACCGAGGCCGTTTCAGCCGCCGCACCATAGAAGGGAACGGCGGCGCTCATCTCCGCGCCCAGGGTCGCTGCCAGGAAGTTGGTCGTTCCTCCTCCCCAGCAGAAGCCGGTGACGCCGAGCTTGCCGGTCGACAGGGCATTGGCCTTGAGGTAGCGCGCGCTGTTGACCATGTCGGCGCGTAGTTTGACCGGGTCGAGGCCAGCCTGCAGAGCGCGCCCATCATCGTCGTTGCCGGGATAGCCGCCGACGGGAAACAGTCCGTCCGGCGCCAGCGCCAGGAATCCTTCGGTCGCCGCGCGACGCGCGACGTCCTCGATATAGGGATTGAGGCCACGATTTTCGTGGATGACCAGGACCGCCGGGAACGGGCCGTTGCCCTTCGGCTGGACAAGATAGCCGCGCATCGTGCCCGACGTGCCCCCAGGGGACGGATAGGTCACGTATCTGGCCTTGATACGGTCGTCGGTGAAGGAAATCGTCTGGGCCTGCACGTAGCGCGGCAGCAGGGCCTGCGCCATCGCGAGGCCCCCCAACGTCACCGCGGCGGCGCGCGACAGGAAGGTGCGGCGGTCCATGCCGCCATGGCAGTACTCGTCGTAGAGATCGAAGACACGCTGATCGATCTCGACCTGGGTCAACGTCCGTCCATCCATCGCGAGCCTCCTGATCGTCAGCCGAGGTTTCGGCGGTAGAGCGCGATCAGGCGCTCCCAGTGCCGCTCGGCGGCGGGCTTGTCGTAGCACCAACGCTGCGGAAACGCGAAGCCGTGATGGACGGTCGGCTGGATTTCAAGCTCGCCTCTTGCGCCGGACTTGTCGAACAGGGCCTTCAGTTCCTTGACCATGTCCGGCGGCGCCAGCTCGTCGTGCTCGGCGCAGGAGATGTAGAGTTCTCCCTTGGCCTTGCCCAGGGTGAGATGCGGGCTCTCGACCGCGTCGCTCACCAGCCAGGTGCCGTAGAACGAGGCCGCGGCCGCGACACGGTCCGGGAAGCGCGCGGCGGCCGCCAGCGAATAGGGTCCGCTCATGCAATAGCCGTGGGTGCCGACCGGCCCCTTCCGGGATTCCTTTTGTGCATCCGCGAAGGCGATCATCGCCGCCACGTCGTCCATGACCGGCGGGATCGTCATCTTCGTGCGGACGGAACGCATGCGCGAGTGCTCGTCGCTGCCGTGCTTCAGCACGTCCGGCCCGTACTTCGTGTCGGTGCCGGCGCGGTAGTAGAGGTTGGGCAGCAGGACGTAGTAGCCGACCGTGCCCAGTCGCCGGGCCATGTCGTAGAGTTCCTCGCGGATACCCGGCGCGTCCATCAGGAGCAGCACGGGAGGACAAGGCCCGCCGCGCTCCGGATGACAGATGAAGGTCTCCATGCCCCCGTCCCTGGTCGGGATGTCCAGAATTTTCTCGATCATCGGATGCCTCCTCCGGCTTTGCGGCAAGCCAGCAGCTTGCTAGGCTCAGCCCAACAACAAACCTAGGGAGAGAAACGATGAGACGTAACCTGTTCAGCACAGCCGCATTCTGCCTTGCGGCCTGGGCCTTGCCAGCGGCCGCCCAGCTTTCCGACAACACGCTCAAGATCGGGGTCGCGACCGACCTGTCGAGCCTCTATGCCGATATCAACGGCCCCGGCGCGGTGCTTGCCACCCAAATGGCGATCGAGGATTTCGGTGGCTCCGTGCTCGGCCAGAAGATCGAGTTCGTCTCGGGCGACATCCAGAACAAGGCCGATGTCGCGGCGACCACGGTCGGCCGCTGGTACGATAATGAGAAGGTCGACATGGTGATGGGCGCCGGCGCGTCCTCCTCGTCGATTGCAGCCGCCCGCGTGGCCGCCGACAAGAAGAGGATCTTCATCGCCCCTGATCCCGCTTCGTCGGACCTCACCGGCAAGCTCTGCAATCCCTACCTGATCCACTGGGTCTACGACACGGCCGCACTGGCCAACGGCACAGGCTCGGCGGTCGTGAAGGCCGGCGGCAAGACCTGGTTCTTCCTCACCGCCGACTATGCCTTCGGCTATGCGCTGGAGCGCGACGTTTCCGCCGTCGTGAAAGCTGCCGGCGGCACCGTGGTCGGCGGCGTCAAGCACCCGATCAACACCAACGACTTCTCGTCGTTCCTGCTCCAGGCGCAGGCCTCCAAGGCGCAGGTCATCGGTCTCGCCAACGCCGGCGGCGACACGATCAACTCGATCAAGCAGGCGTCCGAGTTCGGCATCGTCAAGGGCGGCCAGAAGCTCGCGGGCCTGCTGGTCTTCATCTCCGACATCCACTCGCTGGGCCTCGAGCGCGCACAGGGCCTCAACCTGACCGAGGCGTTCTACTGGGATCTCAACGATCGCACGCGCGCCTTCTCCAAGCGCTTCGCCGCCCGCTTCAACGGCAAGATGCCGACCAGCGTGCAGGCCGGCTTCTATTCGGCGACGCTGGCCTACCTGAACGCGGTGAAGTCGACCGGGACGGACAATGCCGAGAAGGTGATGGCCGCGATGAAGACCGCCAAGTGGGACGATCCGATCTTCGGGCCGAGCTACGTCCGCGAGGACGGCCGCAAGATGCACGACATGTATCTCTTCGAGGTCAAGAAGCCCTCGGAGTCGAAGGGACCGTGGGATTACTACAAGCTGCTCGCCAAGATCTCCGGCGAGGAGGCGTTCCGCCCCCTGGCCAACAGCGAGTGTCCGCTGGTCAAGAAGAACTGAACCGGAGCCCCGTCATGGCCGATCTGTCGAACCTCTATGTCGGCGTCGCCGGCTATTTCGGGAAACCAGACCACACTGGCCGCGTCGGCATCTTCCGCCGCGGCACCGCGGGCGGTGACTGGCAGCATGTGCTGGGCACCGTCCAGGCCTTCACCGTCTTCGTCCATCCGCAGAATCCGGAGACCGTCTTCGCCGGCACCAACGACGGCGTGTGGCGCAGCACCGACCGCGGCGCCACTTTCCGACGGACCGCCTTCCCCGATGCCGGCAGGGAGGTCTGGTCCTTCATGGTCGATTCGCGCGATCCCAACAGGATCTTCGCCGGCGCTTCGCCGATCGACGTCTATCGCAGCGACGATGGCGGCGCCTCATGGCGGCGGTTGCCGACGCCCGATATCGACACCCATTGCAAAGGCCCCTTCCCCTCGCGCGTCATGCGGCTGGTCCAGCACCCCAGGCGTCACGACGAAATCTACGCCGCCCTCGAGATCAACGGCGTCATGCGCAGCATCGATCTCGGACAGACCTGGACCGACTGCAGCGCCGGTCTGCTGAAGCTCGCCGAGCAGGAGCATCTCAAGAGCAAGATCGTGAGCGACACCACGGCCGAAGGCATGCTCGACGGCCATGCCGTGACCATCAACCCGGCCGATCCCGACGGGCTGTGGCTCGCCGTCCGCATGGGCCTGTTTCGCAGCGGCGACCAGGGCCGAAGCTGGAAGGACATGGAAGTCGGCCGCTTCTCCCCCACCACCTACGGCCGCGACATCCGCGTCTCGCCGGTGGAATCCAACACGCTCTATTCGGCCCTCTCGGTCGCTGCCGCGAGCAAGGAGGGCGGCCTGTATCGCAGCGAGGATGGCGGCGAGAGCTGGAAGCGCTTCGACAAGGTCGAGGTGCATGGCACCATCATGTCGATCGGCCTGCATCCGACCGATGCGGGTCAGGTCTATCTCGGTGCCCGCTACGACGGCGAGGTGTTCGGTACGCGCGACGCCGGCAAAACCTGGCAGGCAATGCCGCTGCCCGGCGAGGTCCAGCACATCTATTCGCTGGCGTGCGGCTGAAGATGATCAAGGGAGCGCGCCACTGGAGTGGCGCGCTCCGATGAGGCTACTCCGATTGCGCCGTGACGTCGTGCGGCGGTGATGCGGGGGCCGGCGGCGCATCCTTCGTGCCACCGAACAGGCTCCCGACATCGCGCTGGCGGCCGGTATCGATCTTCACCGTCGCCGTCATGCCTGCCCGGAGCGGCGGTTCGCCGACATGAGGCAGAAGACGCAGTTTCACCGGCAGACGCTGCACGACTTTCACCCAGTTTCCACTGGCGTTCTGCGGCGGCAGGATCGCGAACTCCGCGCCGGTGGCAGGGCTCACGCTTTCGACCAGCGCTTCCCACGTCACGTCGGGATAGGTGTCGAGCACCACCGTGGCCTTCTGGCCGACCTTCACGTGGGTCAATTCGGTTTCCTTGTAGTTCGCCTCGACCCACGGCCGGCTCAGCACGACCAGCGAGAAGAGTGGCGTCGCCGCCTTGACCTGCTCGCCCTGCTGCAGCCGCATGTTCACGACCACGCCGTCGACCGGTGCGCGCACCGTCGTGCGCGCCAGGTCGAGCGCCGCGCGCTCTCGTGCCGCTGTCTTTTCCCGCACCATGGGATGGGCCTCGGCGGGCAATTGCGCGTCGCCGTTCAGCGCCGCCAGCACACGCCGCAGCTTCTCCCGTGCGGTCGACACCCGATCCGCCGCTGCGCGCGCGTCGTTCTGCGCTTCGTCGCGCTTGCTGGCGGAGGCCACACCCTTGAGCGCGAGCTCCTCCTGGCGCTGGGCCTGACGCTGGAAATAATCGGCACGCGCCTCGGCGTCGGCCAATTCGGCGACCGCCTCACGCCAGATGCCGCGCAGGTTCTCGACATGGGCGCGCGCGGAGTCGAGTTCGGCCTCGGCACTGTCGAGCGCCAGACGAAAGGGACGAGACTCGATGGTCAGCAGCTGGTCGCCGGCCTGGACGGAGGCATGGTCCCTGGCGAGGACCCGTCGGACCTGACCGGACACTTCGGGGGCGATCTGGACGATATGCGCCTTCACGTAGGCATTGTCGGTCGAGACATAGCGACCGCCCGACAGCCACCACCAGCCCGCGCCGGCGACGGCGATGAGCGGAACGGCGAACAGCAGGACCAGCCGCAGGACGGGAACCGGGCGGCGGCTCATGTGCCGTGCGCTCCCGCCATCGCCTGGAGCCGGCCTTTCACCCGCGCCGCCAGCCGCGTGAACTGGTCGCGCTCGCTGGCGGAGAGCGGCGCCAGCGCATCGTCGACCGTCGCCTCGGCGATGGCCCACATGTCCTTGTGCGCACGGCGGGCGTCGGCGGTGAGATGGAGGCGGTTGACGCGACGGTCCTCGCTGTCGGCGCGGCGCTCGACCCAACCGTTCTTCTGCATGCGGTCGATCATGCGGCCGGCGCTGGCGCGGTCGATCTCGAGCATGTCGGCCAGTTCGGTCTGGCTGGCGCCCGGGCGGCGATAGAGCCTCGTCAGGACCAGCCATTGACCGCGGGTCAGGCCGATGTCGCGCACGCGGCGGTCGAACACGGTGCGGATCAACCGCGCCACGTCCGAGAGCACGTAGCCGATATATTCGTCGTCGTCGGGGCCCAAGGATGCTCGCTCAAAATTGTTGTCTAGGCTACAATAGCCCAGGCCATGAGTTCAAGCGCGACCACCGCAGATGCCGCCCCACCTGCCGCCGAGGAAAACGACACCTCGCTCGGCAAGCGGATTCTGATTCTCGTCATGGTGGTTCTGGGATCCACCCTGTACGCCACCACCCTGCTGATCGCCTCGACCCTGCTGCCCCAGATGCAGGGCACCATGTCGGCCACCCAGGACGAGATCTCCTGGGCCATGACCTTCAACATCCTGGCGACCGCGGTCGCCACGCCGATGACGGGCTGGCTGGCGGCGCGCTTCGGCCGGCGCGAGACCATGATCTGGTCGGTGCTAGCCTTCACCGCCACCACACTGATGTGCGGCCTGGCCGATTCGCTGGAGACCCTGATCCTGTGGCGGGTCCTGCAGGGCGCGCTCGGGGCCCCGGTCATTCCCCTGTCGCAGACCATTCTGCTCGACACCTTTCCCAAGCGGCAACAGGGGCTGGTCACCTCGATCTTCGGCATGGCCGTCGTCATCGGCCCGGTGATCGGTCCCACGGTCGGCAGCATGCTGTCGGAGATCTACAGCTGGCGCTGGGCCTTCTACATGATCGTGCCCGTCGGCGTGATTTCGTTCATCGGGCTGCGCCTCACCCTGCCCTATGACCGGCCGACCGGCCGTACCCGACTCGACTGGACGGGCTTCCTCTCGCTTTCGGTCACCATCGCCTGCGTGCAGCTGGTGCTGTCGCGCGGCCAGCGGCTCGACTGGTTCGACTCGGCCGAGATCCAGATCGAGGCCTTCGTCGCCGTGGTCTCTTTCTGGGTGTTTCTCGCCCACAGCCTCACCGCCGAGCGGCCGTTCCTGAACCTGAAGCTCCTGCTCGATCGCAACTATGCGCTCGGCCTGGTGCTGGTGCTGATTTACGGCATGCTGAACTTCACGCCGATGGTGCTGCTGCCGCCGCTCCTGCAGCAGCATGCCGGCTTTCCCGACGCGTTGATCGGCGAGGTCATCGCCGCGCGCGGGGTCGGCGCTACCCTCGGCTTCTTCCTCGCCATCTTCGTGGGCCGCATGGATCCGCGGCTCGGCCTGATTGCGGGCTTCCTGCTGCAGACGCTGTCCGGTGTCTGGCTGATGGCCATCGACCTCAACGTCGACATGAACACTCTGATGCTCAACAGCATGCTGCAGGGCGTGGCCGTGGGCGTCATCTGGGTGCCGCTCACCCTCGTCACCTTCTCCAACATGAGCGGCGCCAACCTGGCCGAGGGCACGGCGGTCTATCACCTGCTGCGCAACATCGGCTCCAGCTTCTTCATCTCGATCTGCGTCGCCGAGATCGTGCGCGCCACCAGCACCAACTACAGCCGCATGGTCGAACTGGTAAATCCCTACAACAAGGCGCTGGCCCTGCCCTGGGTGACCGGCGGCTGGGATTACGAGACCGTGTCCGGTCTTGCGAAACTGTCCCGGGAGATCAACCGACAGGCGGCGATGATCGGCTACATCAATGCTTTCGGCCTCTATACGGCTTGCTCGGCCATGGCGATCCCATTGATCCTGCTGATCGGCCGACGCGCCCGAAGGTGATGGGCGCAGCTCTGGGCCAGCTTCTGCACGCGCCGCACACGGTGCAACACTTCTACCGTGACGCCGCTGCTCGCGATTCCCGATAGGTCGCTCGTGCGACCCTGGCCGCCTCGAGCGCCGCTTCGCGCCGGTCCGCCGCGCGGTCGTCCAGCACATAGAGAACGCCTGCGCAGAAGATGAAGGCGCCGCCCAGAATGTAGTAGTGCCAGGCCTCGAGATAGAGGCGGAACGTCACGACGACCAGGGGGACCGGGATGAACACCAGGGCGAAGCGGATCCACGAGGCCCGATTGTAGGTCCGCACCGCTGCCCTCGCCTGCCTTTGCCGCGCCCACATCTCCCGCCGCAGCATTTGCAGATCGGGCGGTCGCTCATCGCTCACCCGACCGTCCTCCCGCGCGGGCCATCTCGCGGGTAACGAGCCGTGCCTTTCGCGGGCACTGTTCGCGCGGCAACTCGTCCTTGTCGAAAACCTCTACCGTTTCGAAGGGCGATGCGTGAGCCGCCGCAGCCGCAAGCCCGGCGCTGCCGGCTCCGACGATGACGGCGCGTGCGCCCAGCCTGCCCTCGGTTATCATGCAGCAACACTAAACGGTAACGGGAGGTTTCACGAAATGAAGTCGTTCACGCGACGCGCCACGTTCGCGGCCCTGCTGGCGAGCGTCCCGGCCGGCCGTACTTTCGCGCAGTCCGCCTATCCCGACAAGCCGATCCGGCTGGTGGTGCCCTTCGCGCCCGGCGGCAATGCAGATATCACCGGACGACTCTTCGCCGAGGCGCTGGGCAAGCGACTGGGGCAACAGATGATCGTCGAGAATCGGGGCGGCGCCGGCGGAGCGATCGGTGCCGAGGCGGTCGCAAAATCGGCGCCCGACGGCTATTCGCTGGTCCTGGGCTCGACCGGCACGTTCCTCGTGAGCCCGCGCATGACGGGTGACAAGCCACCCTACACGCTGTCGAGCTTTGCGCCGGTTGCCCTGCTCAGCACCTCGCCGATGGACATCGTGGTCAACGCCAACAACCCGATCCGCGACTGGCCCGCCATGCTCGCCTACCTGCGCGCCAACCCGGGCAAGCTCACGATCGGTCATCCGGGCAACGGCAGCACCAACCATCTGGCGCTGCTGCTGCTGCAAAAGGCGCTCGACGTGCGCTTCAACATTATTCCCTACAAGAGCAACGGCCTGGCGCTGAATGATCTCCTGGCCGGCCAGATCGACGCCGTGATCGACCAGGTGCCGGCTTCGATCGGCCATGTCCGTGGCGGCCGTCTGCGGGTTATCGTCGTGACGACGGCACGCCGCGCCGGCCAGCTTCCCGATACGCCGACCTTGCAGGAGATGGGCGTCAAGGATTTCGCCGCCACGACTCCGATCGTCCTCATGGCGCCGGCCGGCACACCGCCCGATATCGTGAAGAAGCTGAACGACGCGGTGGCCGGCGCGCTCGCCGATCCCGCCGTGAAGCAGAAGCTGAACGATCTCGGCGCCGAGACCGAAGCGCTCACGCCGCAGGCCCTCACCGCGTTCCTTCAAACGGAAGACGTCGCAATCGGGGAACTGGCAAAGAGCGGCCTGCTGAAGCCCGAATAGCGCCGGGCTTTACGTCTCCCGCCGCAGCCATGCCGCCCGCATCGGCCGCAGGACGGCGATGGCCAGCACGGCCGCGACGGCGTTGGCGCCCACCGCGATCGCGAAGACTATCTGCCAGTCGCCGGTCGCCCGTACCAGCGTATCCGACAGCGGCACCAGCATGGCCGCGAAGCCCTTGGCCGTGTGCAGCATGCCGGCATTGGTCGTGGCGTAACCCGAGCCGAAATAATCGGTGCAGGTCGCGGGAAAGAGGCTCGCGACCTCGCCCCAGGCGAAGAACACCAGGCTGGCCAGCAGCACGAACATCACCGGGTCGTGCCCCCACCGGGCGAAGGCCAGGATGCTCACCGCGCCCATTGTGAACGCGAGGAACATGGTGTTCTCCCGCCCGATATGGTCCGACAGCCAGCCGCAAAGTGGCCGCGCAATGCCGTTGGTGACGCGATCGAGGGCCAGCGCGAAGGTGAGCGCCGGCAAGGTCAGGCCCACCATGCTGACCGGCACGTCGGCCACCTGGAAGCTGCGGGCGATGCCGGCGAGATTGGCGGTGAAGATCAGTCCCACGGACGTCACGAGCAGCGACATCACGAAAAGTACCCAGAAGAGCGGCGAGCGCAGCACTTCGCGCGGCGTGTGATCGTGCTGCGCATGCGGCAGCCGCTCATGGATCCCCGCCAGGGTGCTGGCCTCGGGCTTGCGCAGCGCCAGTGCCGCGAGGCAGACCAACACACCCTGGCCCAGGCCGAACCAGAGGAACGCCGCCTCGTAGCCGTATTGGTCGATCGTGTGGTGCATCGGGATGATCGTAAGCGCCGACCCGATACCATATCCCGCCACCGTCAGGCCGGCGGCCAGTCCGCGCCGGTCGGGGAACCATTTCAGCACATTGCCCAGACACGTGCCGTAGACGCAGCCCGCACCGATGCCTCCCAGGGCGGCGCCGAGATAGAGCAGCGGCAGCGAATCGGCGACCGAGTTGAGGCTCCAGGCGATGGCGACCAGGAGGCCGCCGGTGAGTGCGACCGGGAGCGGTCCGAACCTGTCGACGACCCAGCCCTCGAACGGCACCAGCCACGTTTCACTCAGGATGAAGATCGTGAAGGCGATCTGGATGGCTGCGCGCCCCCATTCGTACTTCACGTTGATAGGATGCACGAAAAGCGTCCAGCCATGCTGAAGGCTGGAGATCATCGCCATGCAGAGGATGCCGGCCAGAAGCTGTGCCCAGCGATTGGTGAGGGGAGCCGTCATGTCTGCCGATGCACCGGTCTATTGCCGCAGAACTTTTTGGGATTGGACATTGGCGCGGCTGGATTTCACTGGAACGACAGGTCTTCTGGGGCTGCATTGACACGCGACACTCATTGCCCGGAACGTAAATGAGCCAGCGTCTCGCGTCGATCCTCGGACTTTTTCTTGCGGGCGTGATTTTCGCCGCAGCGCACCGGGTGGCGGCTCTACCGGCCTCCACTCTTACCGGTACATGGGCGAGCGATCACGGCTCGGTATTGGTCATCCAGTCGATCGGGCCTGATGGGACTCTCACGGGCACCTACACGAACAATGCGCCGGGCTATCGATGTGGCGGCACCGCCTTTCCCATCATCGGTCTGGTCGATGGCCCGCGCGTCTCCTACACGGTCCGTTGGAAGAAGGCGGCAATCGACTGTACCTCGATCACCTCGTGGACCGGCTACGTCCGTGACGGCCGCCTCGGCGTCGAGTGGGTCGTGACCTACGAGGAGGACGGGGCCTCCAGGGTCCGCATCGGCTCCGACTCCTACAGGCGCCAATAGACCTCGGCGGGGTAACGGCAACCTCTCGATATAGTCAGTTGGGCACGGCGACGGTTGGGCCCACATAAAGGCCGTTCCCTCATCACGATTTCAGAGGAGGCCAGCCATGTCGCATCCCGTCCCGTCGAACAGAAGGCATGTCCTGAAGCTGGGGGCCGGTGTCGGCGCGGTGGCGCTGCTTGGCGCCCTGTCCTACCGCGCGCAGCCTGCCGCCGCCGGCGGGGCATTCCAGGTGACGCGCACGGATGCTGAATGGAAAGCGCTCCTGACGCCGGCCCAATACACCGTGCTGCGGCGGTCGGGCACCGAGCGGCCCTATTCGAGCCCGCTCAACGACGAGCACCGCAAGGGTACCTTCGCCTGCGCCGGCTGCCAGCTGCCGCTGTTCTCTTCGGTGACCAAATTCGACAGCCGCACCGGCTGGCCGAGCTTCTGGGCGCCTCTCGAAAAGGCGGTCGGGACCGAGACCGATACGACGCTCTTCATGAAACGCGTCTCCGTCCACTGCGCGCAGTGCGGCGGCCATCTCGGCCATGTCTTCGACGACGGGCCGAAGCCCACGGGCCTGCGCTACTGCATGAACGGGGTGGCGATGGTTTTCGCGGCGGCCGCTACCTGAGGGAGGAACGACCGATGACCGATATTCGAAATAATCGAAATACCCGCAACAATCGAAGCCGGCGTCTCGTCCTCCGCCTTTCCGGCTTCGCCGTGCTGGGAGCGACCCTTCTCGCCTCGACCAGGCCATGGGCGCAGGAAGCGATGGTCGTGGTACCGCCACCCGCGCTGGACGAGCGCAACAGCGAAGCCGCCTCCGAGACGGCCGTGCTGGCGGGCGGTTGCTTCTGGGGCGTGCAGGCCGTCTACCAGCACGTCAAAGGCGTGAGCCGTGCCGTCTCCGGCTATGCCGGCGGCGCCAAGGACACCGCCGTCTACGAGAAGGTGACGTCGGGCCGGACCGGGCATGCCGAGAGCGTCGAGGTGACGTTCGATCCGCGCGTTGTCAGCTATGGCCAGATCCTGCAGATCTTCTTCTCCGTGGCGCACAATCCGACGCAGCTCAATCGACAGGGCCCCGACGTCGGCACGCACTATCGCTCGGCCCTGTTCATCGCCGATCCGATGCAGCGGAGGACCGCAGAGGCCTACATCGCCCAGCTTGACCAGGCGCGCGTTTTCCCGAGGAAGATCGTGACGCAGCTGAACGACGCCGTGCCGTTCTACGCCGCCGAGGCCTATCATCAGGACTACGCGACATTGCATCCGACCAGTCCCTACATCGCCCGCCACGATCTTCCCAAGATCGAGGGGCTGAAGCGCCTCTTCCCTGCATCGTGGCGCAGCGAACCCGTGCTCCTGCGCGTGGCGGGCGCGAAGTGAAACCGGCATTTGCGACGGCGTTCCTGGTGTCCACGCTCGTGGCCGGCGCCTTTTCCGCCGGCGCCTCCGGGCAGACCGCCGACTTCCGCTGCCCTGCCGCGGGTACGGAGTTCACCCATCGGAGTGGCGACAGCTCCTCGGTCCACGTCGCTTTAGGACAACAAGGCAATGCCTGCCCGATCAGGAGCATGTCGGGCGGCAAGACGGATACGGTGCGCCGGCATTGGGGCCCGATCGGCTCGGTCGACGCGGCGGGTGACTTCTACGCAGCCGGCCTCGACCTCGAGTCGCTGTGGCCACAGAAGGTCGGCAACAGGATCCGGCAGACCGTCAAGGCGACCGGCCGCGACGGCCAGCCTTACAGCTCGGACCTCACCGTGACGGTCGCCGCCTACGAGAAGATCACCGTGCCGGCCGGCAGCTTATCCTGACCGTTGCCGGGACAGTTCTTCTCTGGCATGCGCACCTCGGTGGGCGTGAAAGAGTCACGCTACTCCCCCGATCAATCGCTCGGCTCTTGATTTAGGTCAACTGATCGCTCGGCAACCCACAAAAAAGCCGGACGTAGCATGGTCTGCAACGCCCGGCATCGTCGACCCTGCCGCCCGAAGCGACGAATGGCTGCCCTAGCGGATGATCTTCACCGCGATCGCCGTCTGGTGGGTCCATACCGTGGTGACGATATCGCCAGGCTTCAGGGTACCCAGGGCCTGCTTCCCGGCCGCAGTCCGAATCTCCGGCATAGTGATGACCTCGCCACTGTTGGGCGACGGCTCTTCCGGCCGGCCATTAGAGGCGTTGACGATCGACAGGCCACCGTTGGACGGAGAGACCACGGTGACCATGCCGGACATGCTCCACATGCGGATCGGCTCGCGGGCGCCGGGAATACCGGTCAGCTGTGCGCCCTTTTCCAGCAGAGACTTGGCCTGCGCGTCCGTCTGCGGCGACTTCTTGGCGATGAGCACATCGATAAAGTCGAAGTAGTTGCAATCGACGATCATGCCATCGCGCAGCGCCGGGTAGTTGGTGACCAGGTCCGCGGCGCGCATCTTGATGCGCCCCATGTCCTCCCAGGTCACGTTGAGGATACGGCGATCCGGATGGAGCCCGTCGATCTTTCCGCGCTTGAAGTTCTGGTAGTTGTTGGTGACCACGAACTCCTGCGCCGAGGCCGTCGTGGCGAACGCGGCAATGCCGCCTGCGGCAAGCGTGCCGCCGGCCAGCAGCTTCAGCGCATTCCGTCGGGATGAATGTGTCATCGTCTGTCTCTCCCCTCTGTTGAACGATGGCTGCTGCCCAAGCCTTTCACGGGCCGATGGCTCGCCCACCATGAGGGCGAGATTCTGTTACAGGCCAACGCCTGTCCTTGATCGATATCAAACGATCGCGATGCGAAGCTCCCCGGCAGGCAACAGCCTGCCACCTCCCCGGCCTGGCGAAGCCGTTGCAAGCCGAGATGACCACTTGGCCACTCTCGACCAGCGCGATGATGTTGCGGCTTTTCAGCTTGCCGATCGCCCGGCCAAGCGCCCCGCCTAAGTACGAACGGCCACGTATTGACGCGAACGCCACCGCGTCAACATCAGCCCTGCGCGGTATCGCTCCGGCCTCATCTTCAGCTTTCCAACGCGAGACAGGTCGGGCGTGCTGTGCCGGAATCTCCGGATCATCGTCCGTGCAAGGGTTCGGCTCATCGGCGTATCGGCACCATGGCTCCTCGGTCGTGTCCTTCCCGTGCAGCCTGAGGCTCCAAACAGTCCTGTAGGGCTCGCCGTCGCTGAACGCGAGCGATTGGACCGTGTTCCAGAACATGACGAGTTCGACCCGGCGACCGCCGCAGATCGAACATTTCCAGTTCTGATCCCGGAGCTTCACGACTGAGCCTGCTCCGATCTTGGGTGGTAATCGATCCTGCGGAATCAACGCGCGATGTCCGCAGTGACACCGAATCCCCAAGGGCTGGGCGCTCCCATTTAGGGCAATTCCATTCTCTTCGTCGACAATGAACATCTGCGGAATCTAGTCGCGACCGATAAGGAGTCGAGCCACTAGGTTTAGTGCTGCTGGCAGTGCTTTCGAACTCAGCAACCATCAACACCCAGGCGCGATTGGTCTTCGAGCACCTCCACAATGGTTACAGATTCTGGATCGCCTGTATCCCCGATCACGAAGCAATTGAAATGACCATCCGGATTTCTGGGTTCGTCGGAACGTAGTGCCCCGCAGTCCGCATTCTCAATGCAACGCTTGAAGAGAGGCGATTCGCACCCACGGTCTCCAAGGACTCTATGGCACAACGCAACTTGCATAATGGCGAAATCGATCCGCATCCCCCGGCTTGAAGGAAAGCGTTCGCATTGCTGTCCGTATCTCCGAGATTGTCTTGTCTTGAAGCATTCGGAAGACATTCTTGGCGATGGCGTTTTCGGTGACTTCCTGGCAACTGCTTGGGCTTTTACCGTCTGAGCATGTGAGCTTTGGGCTTTCGGTGCCATCAGCGAAGATGAATCGGAACCCTTTGTTGAGGTCTCCGTCGTCAGACGCCGTGCTCACGAGCAATTGAATGCCATGTACGTTTGTCCAGAATCCAATTCCATACCAGTTGCCGCCCACTAGGCTAAAGCTGGCTTGGTTGTTCGGTGAGATATTGACGTCCTTGCAGGCTTCCGTCTTGAGCAACCTCTCATCGACGATTTCGTCTGCCGCAGCCATGACCGCTTCTACGGGTTTACCGGCCATGAACATCTTGTATAGCTCGGGATAAGCCTCCTTAAACTGTGCGGGAGTGCCTATCTTCTTGATGATCGGCTCTAGCGTGGACTTTTCCGCAGGGCTCAGATTTTTGACACTATCGTTTACGACCTTGAGAAGAGCAACCGCATCTGCCTGTGAACGCGTCATTTCCTTCTGGAGGTCTTCCGCTCGTGCCTGATACTCGCGAGTGCGCTTCGTCTCTTCCAGTTTTTCCCGATGCTCTGCGGCGAGTTTCAGCTTCGCGCTTCGGGTTGCCTCAGCCGCGATCTGGTCGGACCAGAGTGTAGAGACCCCCGCCATCGCCAGCGACAACACCGCGACAACAACGGCACGACGCCCCCAAGGCGTCAGAGATCGACGCCCGGTCTCCTTGTCCGTTGTTGTAAATTCATAGAACCAAGTACCGACAAAGGTGACGCCGACGGCGAACGCTACAGAAGCGTACTTCAAGATTTGCAGGATCAACTCCGACACTTGCCTCTCCTGTAGTGGAAAGTGGCAACAAATCTATGTGGCACTAGGCCCGTACCAGCCGCCACAATTAGGTAGAGTGCGGCGACTACACCGAAGAAGAGCCATAGCCCGACGATCCAAAGCTGGACCCGACACCCGTCAAATACAATGGGCGAGATACTGTTAACCAGATCACAAAGGTTTTGGTTGGTGTTGCTAAGACCGCTCTGCCCCACCGTCCAAATGTATCCGCCACTCAGAGCAAGTAGTGCAGCAGCTATGTTTCCTAGCTCTGTTCGTTCTTGAGCTTCCTCCCGTGCTGTTCGGTGAGCCGCCAGAAGTACAGGTTATCCTTCCCGTCAGTGATGCAGTCCAAGTCCGCGATCCTGAGGGAGCAAATCTCCCCCAGTCGCATTCCCGAGTACGGGGCGATCCTCGTCACCCACTGAACGTTCTGATCGAACTCCCGGGACTCCTTTATGATCAACCGCGACTTCCGGGTCCGTAAACGGGCGGACCTTAAGTTTCGGACCATGGATATCGATCCGGCTCGATACGCCGACGAATGGATTGTCGTCTCCGAACTGACCGGACTTGTAGATTTTCGCGCACCCGGCGAGCCGACGATTGATCCTTGCCCGGTGCTCATTGAGTTTCATCCGGGAGGCGACGTACGCGTTCACGTCCTTCTTGGTGATCGTGGCTCCGACACAGGACTTGCGGGTCGCGCTCACGAACCACGCTTGGAATAGCGTGGCGTCGTTCAGGTATTGGTCCTTCGTCTTGGCCGCCAGTGGGCTGGGCAGCGCGTGCCACGCTTGGGCCTGTTCCACGAGCGTACGGCCGACCGGACGGGGCTTCCGGTTGGGATTGGGGAACGCGGCCTCGACCGCCGCGCACATCACCCCCAGCTTCTCACAGAGCTTATCGAAGGTCGGACCGTCCCCGGGAAAACCCTGTGTCATGACGTGGCCGTCGTCTTGAAGCTCCGCGATAGCGGCGTGGACCGCAGCCGATAGGTCGCAATAGTCACCCCGGTTGGACACCCTCGTTCAGGATCATCCCGGCTATGGCATCGAGATTGAACACCGGGGAAACGTCCGCCCCGCATAGGGCCTCGAAATCGCGCTCCGCGACTTGAGCCCGGCGAATGGCTTCGTCGTGATCTTGGGTATCGAGATTGAGGAAGTACTTCGCCTTTCCGCTGAAGCGCTCGCGGAATTGCTTCGGCACCGCCCTTTGATAGGCGTACGGGCGGGAGCCTTCCTTGATTAAACCCTTCATTATCGGCCTCGAATGCTGCGGTAGACGGCAGCGAATCTAGCCGATTTGCGGTATTTGCGGTAGAATCGCAAATCCAGCACTCCTAAATCATTGATATTATGAGATAAAAAGCGCTGGCGTTCCCTACGGGATTCGAACCCGTGTCGCCGCCGTGAAAGGGCAGTGTCCTAGGCCTCTAGACGAAGGGAACCAAGCCGAAGAGCGGCTGCAATACCGGCTTGAAGACCGAAAATCAAGCGAGCACGGAGCCCGCCGTCGTCGCGGCGTCGTCGATCTGCAGGCGCACGGTTTCGCGACCGCCAAACCGGTCGATCTTGAGGGCACCGGCAACATGCAGCACGGGCCGCGCGGAATCCAGCAAGGCCGGCCCCAGCGCGCTCTGATTGGCCCGGAAGGCGATGGCGTCGACCCGCCCGCGCTCGGCCCCCTGCAGGGTGCAGCGGACATGCCCCTCGCCCACCGGCTGGGCGTAGCTCACCCGCACGCCGGTGATCGCGAAGCGCGGCGCCGCGTTGCCGGCGCCGAACGGCCCGGCACGCTCGATCATCTCGACCAGTTCCCGGGTGGCGGCGGCCGGCGCCAGGGCCGCGTCGATCCCGAGTTCCCGCACCGGCGGCGCGGCCCCGAGCTGCGGGGCGATCCGCTCGTCGAGGAAGCGCGTCAGCTCGGGCAGCGAGTCGCGCGCCACTGTGAGGCCCGCCGCCATGGCATGGCCGCCGCCGTTGACCAGCAGGCCAGCCTGCCGTGCCGCGATCACCGCGGCGCCAAGATCGACGCCGCGCACCGAGCGGCCCGAGCCCTTGCCCAGCGCGCCGTCCATGCCGATCACGAAGACCGGCCGTCCGTAACGCTCGACCAGGCGGCTGGCCACGATGCCGATCACGCCGACATGCCAGCCCTCGCTCTCGACCAGAAGCGCCGACGGCAGATCCTTGGGCTCCGGCCCGTACAGCCCCTCGATCCGCGTGATCGCCTGGTCGAGCACCTCGCGCTCGATGGCGCGGCGCTCGGCGTTGAACTCGTCGAGCCGCAGCGCCAGCGCGCCGACCTCATGCGGGTCGTCGCTCGAGAGCAGGCGGGCGCCGAGATCGGCCTGGCCGACCCGGCCGCCGGCATTGACCCGGGGGCCCAGCAGGAAGCCCAGGTGATAGGCCTCGGGCGCCTCCTTGAGACGCGCCACGTCGGCCAGGGCCGAGAGCCCGGCATTGCGACGCTGCGCCATCACCTGGAGGCCGGCCTTCACCAGCGCACGATTGACGCCGAGCAACGGGACGACATCGCACACGGTGCCGAGAGCCACGAGGTCGAGCCATTGCCGCAGGTCGGGCTCGGGCCGCGACGTGCCGTACCAGCCGGCCTCGCGCAGCGCGCGGTTGACCCCGACACTGAGGAGAAAGGCGACGCCGACGGCGGCGAGATGCTTGTGCGGGCTTTCGTCGTCGAGCCGGTTGGGATCGACTACGGCCACCGCGTCGGGCAGGGCGATCTCGGCCATATGGTGGTCGATCACGATGAGGTCGAGGCCGGCGCGCCGGGCCTCGGCCAGCGGCTCGAACGCGGTGATGCCGCAATCGACCGTGACGACGACGGAGGCGCCCTCTTGCCTGATCTTCAGCAGGGCCGGCGCGTTGGGACCGTAGCCTTCCTTGCGGCGGTCCGGGATGTAGACGCCGATGTCGCCGCCGACGCTCCGGAAGAAGCGCAGCAGGAGCGCCGACGAGGTAGCGCCGTCGACGTCGTAGTCGCCGAACACGACGATGCGCTCGCCCGTCTGGACGGCGCGCACCAGGCGGGCGACCGCGGCGTCCATGTCCTTGAGGTGCGACGGATCGGGCAGGAACCGGCGCAGCGTCGGCTCGAGGAAATCGCCGACCGCCTCGAGGTCGACATCGCGCGCCGCCAGCAAACGGCTGATCGCATCGGGCAGCCCATGGCGCTGCGCGATGGCGAGCGCCAGCCGCTCGTCGCCGAGACGGGTGGCCCAGCGCCGTCCCGTGAGCGATCGCTCGACGCCGAGGAACGCCGCGCGTTCGGACCTTGATGCTTCGGTCATTCGGCCACCCAACCCCAAGGCGCGGTGGACGTGCGCCGGGACGTCGGCCGGCACAACCGGGCTATGCCCAGCTCGGCAGGCCGGATTTCACCGAGTAATTGTGACGCGCCGAAACCCAGCGCACCGTGCCGGTCTTGGAGCGCATGACGATCGAGTGCGTCTCGGCACCGTCGTGGAAGCGGCGCACGCCCTTCAGCATCGACCCCGAGGTCACGCCGGTGGCCGCGAACATCACGTCGCCCTTGGCCATGTCGGTCATCGAGTATTTGCGGTTGAGGTCGGTGATGCCCCACTTCTTGGCGCGGGCCTTCTCGTCGTCGTTGCGGAACAACAGCCGGCCCTGGATCTGGCCACCGATGGCGCGCAGAGCCGCCGCCGCAAGCACGCCTTCCGGCGCGCCGCCCGAGCCCATGTAGATGTCGATGCCGGAATCGCCGGTCGACGTGGCGATCACGCCCGAGACGTCTCCGTCGCCGATCAGCATGATGCGCGCGCCGGCTTCGCGGACCCTGGCGATCAGTTCCGAATGGCGCGGCCGGTCGAGGATGCAGACCACGAGGTCGTTGACGTCGAACTTCTTGGCCTTGGCCAGGTCGTTCAGGTTCTGCGCCACGCTCTTGTCGAGATCGACGATGCCCTCGGGCAGTCCACCGCCGACGGCGATCTTGTCCATGTAGACGTCGGGCGCATTGAGGAAGCCGCCATGCTCGGCCATCGCCATGACGGCGAGCGAATTGGGCAGGCCCTTGGCGGTGATGGTCGTGCCTTCGAGCGGATCGAGGGCGATGTCGATCTTCGGACCGCCACTGCCGACCTTCTCGCCGATGTAGAGCATGGGCGCCTCGTCGCGCTCGCCCTCGCCGATCACCACGGTGCCTTCGATGGCCAGCGAATTGAGCGTGGTGCGCATGGCGTCGACGGCGGCCTGGTCGGCCATCTTCTCGTCGCCGCGGCCCATCAACTTGGAGGCCGCAAGGGCCGCCGCCTCGGTCACCCGCACCGCTTCCAGCGCGAGGTTGCGGTCCATCTTCCCGGTGTCATCTATCTTGTCGGCCATCATTTCCTCCGTGGCGTCTGTCGGCGCCCTCTAGAATGCCTCGATCCTGATTACGCAAGGCTCCTCGGCGACGGCGCCGAGCTTGGTGATGCGCGCCAGGGCGCGCTGCATCGCCGCCTCTTCGGTCTCGTGGGTGGTCAATACCACCGGTACTTCGCCCGACTCCGAACGGCCGCGCTGCAGCATCGATTCGAGAGAGATACGTTCCTTGGCCAGCGCGCCCGATACCGCGGCAATCACGCCCGGCCGGTCCTGCACCATCAGGCGCATGTAATAGGCGCCGACATGTCGATCCATCGGCGAGGCCTTCTTGGTCGCGAGCCGGTCGGCTGGCACGACGAAGGCGGGCATGTGCCGCCCGCGCGCCACGTCGACCAGGTCGGCGACGACGGCGGATGCGGTCGGCCCCTGTCCGGCGCCGCGGCCCTGGAACATCGTCGTGCCGACGAAGTCGCCCTCGACCACGACGGCGTTGAACACGCCCTCGATGTGGGCGATCGGTGTGTCGAGCGGCACCATACAGGGATGCACGCGCTGTTCGATTCCGTGGCGCGTCTCGCGCGCCAGGCCCAGCAGCTTGATGCGGTAGCCGAGCTCCTGGGCGAACTCGATATCCATCGAACTCACGCGGCGGATGCCTTCGACATGCACGCCCGCGAAGTTGACCCGGGTGCCGAACGCCGCACCGGTCAGGACCGCGAGCTTGTGGGCGGCATCGATGCCGTCCACGTCGAACGTGGGATCGGCCTCGGCGTAACCCGCCGCCTGCGCCTCGGCCAGCACGACATCGAAGTCGCGGCCGGTCTCGCGCATGGTCGTCAGGATATAATTGCAGGTCCCGTTGAGAATTCCGTAGAGTCGCTGCACGCGGTTGCCGACCAGGCCTTCGCGCAAGGCCTTGATGATCGGGATGCCGCCCGCCACCGCCGCCTCGAAGGCCAGGATGCATTGCTTCTTCTCGGCGGCCGAGGCGAGTTCTGCGCCATGCAGGGCCAGCAGCGCCTTGTTGGCGGTGACGACATGCTTGCCCGAGGCCAATGCCTTCTGCACCAGCCGGCGGGCGACGCCACCGGAGCCGCCGATCAGCTCGACGACGACGTCGATGTCCGGCGCCATGGCGAGCGCCATCGGATCGCTTTCCCAGCGCACGTGGCTGAGGTCGATGTCGCGCTTCTTCGCCTTGCGACGCGCACTGACCGCCACGATCTTGAGCGGCCGCCCGCCACGCAATGCCAGAAGCCGGCCATGCTCGGCCAGCAGCTTCACGACGCCTGCGCCCACGGTGCCGAGGCCGGCGATGCCGATTCTGAGAGGAGAATTCATGGGCGCCTGATACGACAGGATAAGGTCAGGCGCGAGCCTTGATCGGGGTGATGTTGTCCCCAACGCCGCGCAAATAGAGGTCGATGGAGCGGCCCGGGTCGGCCAGCACCTGCCGGATGTTGCGGACGGCCTGGCGGATGCGGTGCTTGTTCTCCACGAGCGCGATACGGACATGGGCGTCGCCATGCTCGCCGAAGCCGATGCCGGGCGAGAGCGCCACGTTGGCCTGTGTCAGCAGCAGCTTGGAAAACGCCAGCGAGCCCAACTCGGCGAAGTCCTTGGGCAGCGGCGCCCAGGCGAACATGCTGGCCGACGGCGACGGCAGGTCCCAGCCCGCGCCCCTCAAGCCCTCGAGCAGCACGTCGCGACGCTCCCTGTAGGTGTTGCGGGCCTCGACGATGCAGTCCTGCGGGCCGTTCAGCGCCGCCGTCGCCGCCACCTGGATCGGTGTGAAGGCGCCGTAGTCGAGGTAGGACTTGATGCGGGTCAGCGCCTGGATGAGGGTTTTGTTACCGGCCGCGAAGCCCATCCGCCAACCGGCCATCGAGTAGGTCTTGCTCATCGAGGTGAACTCGATGGCGATGTCGCGCGCGCCTGGCACCTGCAGCACCGACGGCGGTGGCACACCGTCGAAATAGATTTCGGCATAGGCGAGATCCGACAGAATCCAGATGCCCTGGCGTTTGCAGAAATCGACGATGGCCGCATAGAAATCGAGATCGACGACCTGGGCCGTCGGATTCGACGGATAATTGAGCACCAGCGCCAGCGGCTTGGGGACCGCATGCTGCACGGCGCGCTCGAGCGCCGGCAGGAATTCCTCGATCGAGGTCGAGCCCGGCACCGGGATGTGGCGCACCGAACCGCCGGCGATGATGAAGCCATAGGGATGGATCGGATAGCTGGGGTTGGGCACCAGCACCGTGTCGCCGGGCGAGGTGATCGCCTGGGCGAGGTTGGCGAGCCCCTCCTTCGACCCCAGGGTCACGATGACTTCGCTTTCCGGGTCGAGCTCGACCCCGAAGCGGCGCGCGTAGTAAGCCGCCTGCGCCTTGCGAAGGCCCGGAATGCCGCGCGAGGCGGAATAGCCATGGGCGCGGGGATTGGCCGCCGCCTCGGCCAGCTTGGCCACGATGTGGGGCGCAGTCGGCAGATCCGGGTTTCCCATGCCGAGGTCGATGACGTCCTGTCCGGCGGCGCGGGCTCGCGCCTTCATGGCGTTCACTTCGGCGAACACGTAAGGCGGCAGGCGCCTCAGCCGGTGAAATTCCGAATCGTCCATGTCGTTCTTCCTTCGGCGCCTAGAAGTCGATGAAGACGTCGGCGCGCCTGTTGGCGGCGATGCCGCGGGCAGTGCCTGTCCCGTAGACCGGCTCGTCGTCGGAGGCGGCCTCGGCCAGAATCTGGCCAGCCGGCACACCGAGCCGGCGCAGCTCCTGGGCGATCGCAATCGCGCGACGGCGCGACACGTCGAAGTTGCCGCGCTCAAGCCCCGTCGTCGAGGCCGCGACCACGTCCTCCGCGGCATGGGCCACCACGCGCACGGTCCCGCCATTCTCGCTCTGGATCCTGGCCACGCGCGCGAGCACGGCCGTATCGGTCTCGTCCAGCCCCGAAGAGCCGCGCGCAAACTGAATCACGGCGACCTGGATCTGCCCCTCGAACGGCGGCGACTTGAGCGCGCTGAACGGAACCTTGCCCGATTGTGCCCTGGAAATGTCGCCCGCAGGCTCCGTAACCCGGACAATGCCAGCCGGGAACGATACCGCCAGCGTGACATCGCCAGCCGGCAGCACACCACACTCAGCCGACGCCGCTACGGCCGCGAAAGCGCCGGCGGTCATGCGCGCCGGCATCCCGCCGGAGGGCGGCGCTTCGGCCTTGTTGGGATCAGCCGGGGCAGTCGGTGTGGCGGGCGGGGTCCAGTCGGGCGGCGGTGTGAAGGCCTTGTTGGGATCACCCGGAGGCGTCGGCGCGGTCGGCATGGGCGCGGTAGCGGGCGCCGCCGGTGACTCGGGCAGCGGCGCCGCAGACGGGGGCGCTGCGGAGGGAGGTGCGATGGGCGCCGCGGTGACGGGCCCCGGTGGGGGTACCGGGGCGGAGACCGGGGCAGAGACCGGCGACTGATCGGACGTGATCGACCCGGCGCCAACCGGCGGCGCACCGACCGGGGCGGCCACGGGGGATGGGCCCTGCTCAGTCTCCTTGGCTTTCGCGTCCTTTTCGGCGGCGTCGCGCTCGACGCGCTCTTCACGGGCCTTCCGATCGCGCTCGGCCTGATCCTTCTCCATCGCGTCTCTTTGCGCCTTCTGCCCGCCCTTGCCCGCAACGATCGAACCGATGGCCGGCGCGGCGCGGTCGTCGACGACGACGCCCGCATCGTACTGTGGACTGGCCGGAGCCGGCGGAATGGCGGCGGAAGGCGGCACGTCGCGTTCCACACCCGGGCGCGGCGGCGGACCGACGGGGGTCGAACCACCGATCCAGTCGCAACCGGCCAGAAAGGCGAGCGCAGACACGCCCAGCAGGCCGAGCCAGCGACCGCTGCCGTTCGTGTCCTGGTGTCGCTGCATCTTCATCACCCGCTGTGTATGCTTGAACCCGGTTTGCCGCCCTGTTTAGCGGAGACCGATAGGAAATTTGACCCGTCAGTTGTCGCAGCCTACCTATGAGCGCCAAGTGGAAGCTGAGAGCAAGTAGCGGCCGGATCAATACCAGCTATGGTACCGGTGCGTTGATTTTACCGCAAGAAACGCCACGAAGGCAATGATTCGGAAGGGGAACCGCATGTCCGATACGCCCGCCCCCGCAGCCCTCCGCGGCCTGTCTCCAGAGGAGTCCGAGAAGCTCCAGGAAGCGTTCAAGGATATCGCGACTCGCAGCCAGAAGCTGCTGCAGGACTTTTCCCAGCGCTGTCAGGTCGAGGGGCAGCAGCCGACCGATCCGCTTCACCTCACCCAGACCTTCATGGACTTCACGGCCAAGATGCTGGCCGATCCGAACCGGCTGGTGCAGGCCCAGGTCGAACTCTGGCAGCAGTACATGAAGCTCTGGCAGGTCACGGCCCAGCGCATGATGGGTCAGGCGGTCGAGCCGGTGGCCGAGCCCGCTCGTGGCGACAAGCGCTTCAACGACCCTGCCTGGAAGGACGAAGTCGTCTTCGACTACCTGAAGCAATCCTATCTGCTCACGGCGCGCTGGCTGCAGGGCACGATCAAGGAAGTCGAGGGCGTCGACGAAAAGACCGCACGCAAGGTCGACTTCTATACGCGCCAGTTCATCGACGCCGTATCGCCGTCCAACTTCGCCATGACCAACCCGCAGGTGGTGAAGGCCACTGTCGAGTCCAAGGGCGAGAACCTGCTGAAGGGCCTTCAGAACCTCCTGGGCGACCTCGAGCGCGGCCGGGGCAACCTGCTCATCCGCCAGACCGACATGGATGCCTTCAAGGTCGGCGGCAACGTCGCCACCTCGCCCGGCAAGGTCGTCTACCAGAACGACATCATCCAGCTCGTCCAGTACGCTCCGGCGACCGAAGAGGTCTACGAAGTTCCGCTGCTGATCGTGCCGCCGTGGATCAACAAGTTCTACATCCTGGACCTCAAGCCCGAGAACTCGTTCATCAAGTGGGCGACCGAGCAGGGCTACACGGTGTTCGTGGTTTCCTGGGTCAATCCCGACGAACACCTCTCGAAGATGGTGTTCGAGGACTACATGAAGCAGGGCCCGCTCGCGGCGCTGGACGCCATCGAGAAGGCGACCGGGCAACGCAAGGTCTCGGCGATCGGCTACTGCATCGGCGGCACGCTGATGGCCGCGACGCTTGCCTACATGGCCGCGCGCAACGACGACCGTATCGTGGCCTGCACCTTCTTCACCGCGCAGGTCGACTTCAGCGAACCCGGCGAGCTCGGCGTGTTCATCGACGAGGACCAGCTCGCGAGCGTCGAAGAGATGATGAGCAAGAAGGGCTATCTCGAAGGCAGTGAGATGGCGACGACCTTCAACATGCTGCGCGCCAACGACCTCATCTGGTCGTTCGTCGTGAACAACTACCTTATGGGCAAGGATCCCTTCCCCTTCGATCTGCTGTACTGGAATGCCGACGCCACGCGCATGCCGGCGGCGATGCACAGCTACTATCTGCGCAACATGTATCAGAAGAATTTGCTCAGCCAGCCGGGCGGCATCGTTCTCGACAACGTGCCGATCGACCTGGGCAAGATCAAGATTCCGGTCTACATCCAGGCCGGCAAGGAAGACCACATTGCGCCGTCGCGCTCGGTCTACAAGGCGACGCAGATCTTCAGCGGCCCGGCGCGCTTCATGCTGGCGGGCTCCGGCCACATTGCGGGCGTCGTCAATCCGCCGCGCAACAAGAAATACCAGCACTGGCTGAACGAGACCGGCAAGAACCCGCCGACGCTTGCGGAATGGCAGGCCGGCGCCAAGGAATTCCCGGGCTCGTGGTGGCACGACTGGGACAAGTGGCTGTCGGCCCTCTCGGGTCCAAAGGTCCCGGCCCGCGTACCCGGTGCCGGCGGACTGCCGGCGATCGAGGACGCGCCTGGCAGCTACGTGAAGGTACGGTCGGGCGCTTAGCCGTCCTGCTCCGGGTCCGGAATGCCCATCCTCTTGTTGCGCAACAGGGTCTCCAGCATCTCTATTCCCTGCCGATAGTCGCCCCTTTCGCAATCGATGCCGGCGCCGATGCGATTCATGTTGCGCGCACCGTCGCTCACACCTTCGCCCCGGCTCTGCCCATAATAGTCGAAATATTCCAGGAGTTGTTCGCATCGGGCTTCGCTCGGCGGCACCTGCGCCATGGCGAGCGGTTTCGCCATTGTCGCGGCGATGACTACAACAAAGATCGATCGAACAAGAAGGTCGTGCATGTGTCTCGAACGCTAGGAAGCCCCTCCAGTTGCCCGTCGCGCGCTCGTGCCGCGCCCTACTCCGCCGCTTTGGGGCGATTGACCTTGTAGGCCTGCCCCAGTCGAACATAGGCAGCCGCCGACCGCCGGAAGGATTCGAGGTCCTTCTCGGTGATGTCGCGCATCTTGACCGCGGGGTTGCCGGCCCACAGCTCCCCCTTGCGAACGACCTTGCGCGGCGTCACCACCGCGCCGGCTGCAACCATGGCCCCGGTCTCGACCACCGCTTCGTCGAGCACCGTCGAGTGCATGCCGATGAAGGCATCGTCCTGCACCTCGCAGGCGTGCAGCAGCGCCAGGTGACCCACCGTGACGTTGCGGCCCACCACCGTGCCGACGCCGCGCGCGGCGATGTGGATCACCGTGCCGTCCTGGATGTTCGAATTTTCACCGATCTTGATGCCCGGACCGTCGCCGCGAAGCACCGCGCCGAACCAGATGCTGCAATTGGCACCGATCTCGACCTCGCCGATCAGCGTCGCATTGGGGGCAATGAAGGCCGACCTGTCGACCTTGGGCACGAAGCCGTTGAAAGGCACGATGAGACCGGACATCGGATCGACTCTCCCCACAAACGAAGGGCGCCCTGAGGCGCCCTTCGAGGATATCGGAAACGCGAGTTTAGCGCTTCGAGAACTGGAAGCGGCGACGCGCGCCGGCGCGGCCGTACTTCTTGCGCTCGACCACGCGGCTGTCGCGGGTGAGGAAGCCGGCAGCCTTGATGCCGCCGCGCAGGCCGGGCTCGAACTTGGTGAGCGCCTGCGAGATGCCGTGACGTACGGCGCCCGCCTGGCCCGACAGGCCGCCGCCGGAAACCGTGGCGACGACGTCGAACTGGCCGTTGCGCTGTGTCACGTCGAAAGGCTGCTGGATCATCATGCGCTGCGTGGGACGAGCGAAGTAGATCGTCTGGTCGCGGCCGTTGATGGTGATCTTGCCGGTGCCGGGCTTGACCCAGACGCGGGCGACCGCGTTCTTGCGGCGGCCCGTGGCGTAGGCGCGGCCCTGAGCGTCAATTTGCTTTTCGCGGGGAGCGCCGGGAATCTGGGCACCGGCGGCCGGGGCCTTCTTCAGTTCGGCAAACGACGAAAGTTCGGTAGCCATGTTAGCCGATCCTCGAGTTCTTGGGGTTCATCGCAGCGATGTCGAGCTTCTCGGGCTGCTGAGCCTCCTGCTCGTGATTCGGTCCGGCGTAGACGCGCAGGTTCTTCATCTGCGCCCGGCCAAGCGGGCCGCGCGTGATCATGCGCTCGACAGCCTTGATCAGGACGCGCTCCGGGAAGCGGCCCTCGAGGCGCTTGCCCATGGTCTCGCCCTTGATGCCGCCGGGATGGCCGGTGTGCCAGTAGAAGACTTCGCGCTCGGCCTTGCGGCCCGTGAGGCGCACCTTCTCGGCGTTGATCACGACGATGTTGTCACCGCAATCGATGTGCGGCGTGAACATCGGCTTGTGCTTGCCGCGCAGGCGCATGGCGATGATCGTGGCGAGACGGCCGAGAACGAGGCCATCGGCGTCGATCAAAAACCACTTCTTCTTGACGTCGGCGGTCTTGATGCTGGGAGTGGAGTGCGTGAGGGCGTGCATGAGTCTTTCTTCCAATGAGCGCGCGCTTATGGAGAGGAAGGAGCGGCTTGTCAAATCGGTGGAAATTACCACTCGGAATCAATGACTTAGGGTTGAGGTATTATAATACCTCTCGTTTAAGCGTTGCGTGGTATGGCATATGTCACCGTGGCGTGCGCCACGGGTTTGGGCTTGCCATCGCTCCAGATCGTGAAGTCGCCGACGGCCAGGGTCTTGCCGAGCTTCATCAACCGCCCCTCCCCGATCAGGTCGGCGGGTTCGGGCTTGCGCATGAAATTGATGTTGAGGTTGGTCGTGACCGCCAGCGCCACCGGCCCGAGCTGACCCAGGATCAGCAGATAGAAGCCGCAATCGACCAGCCACATCAGGGTCGGGCCCGAGATCGTGCCGCCCGGCCGCAGGTGCCGCTCGTGTGTCGGCAGGCGCAGGCGGATGGTCTTGTCGTCGAGATGCTCGATGGCCAGGCCGAGATGGGCGGCCTGCGGGAAATTCTCGTCGAGGAACTTCATCAGGTCGGCAGGCGACATCACCGGCATGACGCACCTGTCCTCTTCCCATAGAATGCTGCCATGACCGCCGCCTCCAACGAACCCGTGCTGCTGCGCCGCGACGAGGGCCGCGTCGCCTCCCTCACGCTCAACCGTCCGCACGCCATGAACGCCCTCTCCGGCGACCTTATAGACGCGCTGCAGGCAGAACTCGACAGACTGGCCAAGGACACGGAGATCCGCTGCGTCGTCATCGAGGCGCAGGGCGACCGTGCCTTCTCGACCGGCCACGACCTGCGCGAGGTCGCCGCGACCCGCGACTACGCCGTCCATCACGACCTGATGACCCGTTGCTCGGCCATGATGATGGCGATCGGCCGCCTGCCCCAGCCGGTGATCGCCAAGGTCAAGGCGGTCGCGACCGCCGCCGGCTGCCAGCTCGTCGCCGCCTGCGACCTCGCTGTGGCTTCGAGCGACGCCACTTTCGCAACCTCGGGCATCAACAACGGCCTGTTCTGCGGCACGCCGTCGGTGTCGGTCGGCCGCACCATCGGCTCCAAGCGCGCGCTCGACATGCTGTTCACCGGCCAGTTCGTCGATGCCGCGACCGCGCTGCGCGACGGGCTGGTGAGCCGCGTCGTCCCGCCCACCGACCTCGACCGCGCGACCAAGGCGCTGGCCGATCAGATCGCCGCCCAACCGCCGCAGCAGATCGCTTCCGGCAAGGCGATGTTCCGCAAGCACATCGAGATGACCGTCGAACAGGCCTACGCCTACGCGACCGACTTCATGGCCGGCGCCCTGCAGCGCGACGATGCGCAGGCCGGCATCGATGCTTTCGTGAACAAGAAACCCAAGCCTGACTGGACGGGCAAATAGCCAGGAGAGTTGACGCCCCCGCATGCGAGACCGTTAACTCTTGCCGATAACAAGAATAACAGTGGGAGGAGGCTCATGAGGGTGATGAAACTATCCAGGCGTGCGGCCGTCGCGTCGGCGATGGCGGGTGCCGTGACCGCGGCCGTTCCGGCGGGCGCGCAGGATTTTCAGCCGGGCAAACCCATCGTCATTGTCGCGCCATTCGGGCCCGGCACGACCAACGACATCATCGCCCGCCTGCTCGCCCAGGACATGACCGTCACCCTGGGTCAGAGCGTCATCGTCGAGAATCGCCCCGGCGCCACCGGCAACATCGGCGCCGACTACGTCGCGAAATCGCGGCCCGATGGCCATACGGTGGTGATCTCCTCCTTGAGCAACATCATCAACCAGGCCACCGGCAATGCCACGGCCAACCTGCTCAATGATTTTACGCCCGTCGGCTTCACGGGCGGGGTGCTCTATTCGATGTTCGTGCCCAACGAACTGCCGGCGAAGAATGTCGCGGAGTTCGTCCAGCTCGCCCGCCAGCAGCCCGGCAAGATCAACTTTTCGGGCTTCGTCGGCGGCGTGCCGCAGTTCCTGGGCGAGATGCTCAATCGCGCGGCGAAGATCGACATGGTGATGGTGCCCTACAAGAGCACGACCGATGCGCTCAACGACCTGCTCACCAGCCGCATACAAGTCTGGTTCACACCTGTCGCGTCGGGCGTGCCGGTCCACAATGCCAGGCAGGCCCGCATGCTCGCCGTCACCGGCGAGAAGCGCGCGGCGGTGTTGCCCGACGTCCCGACCTTCATGGAACTGGGCTATCCCGACATCGTGGCCGACGTCTCCTTCTACATGATGGCGCCGAAGGGAACGCCGCAGCCGATCGTCGACAGGCTCTACCGCGCCGCCGACAAGGCGCTGGAAAGCCCCAAGGTCAAGGAGTCCTTCCGTGTGCAGGGAATCGAGGACAGGCGGGGCGGCCCCGCCGAGTTGAGCGCCTATCTCGCGAGCGAACTCCGCCGCTGGACCGAGATCGTCAAGCTTTCGGCGCCGGCGAAATAGTGTCGTCCCCGAATCAGAAGAGCGCGCCTTGCGGCGCGCTCTTTTCGTTTGTGGACCGGGAGATCGATGACGCCAGAGGCTACTGCCGCCAGTCCTTGCCCTTGCCCTCGATCTGGCGCAGCGCCGCTTTCCAGTAGGTCGTGCCGTATTCCGGATTGGCGCGCTGCTGCTTGGCGCGATCGCCATACTGGCGAACGACGTCGTCTTCGATCGGTACGGCCTCTTCGTTGAGACCGCGCGCGATAACCTCGACCTCGCAGGCCCGCTCCAGCAGGTACATGCGGCGCAGGGCACCCGGGATCGTCGCCCCCACCGTCAGCAGTCCGTGATTGCGCAGCACGACCGAATTGCCGTTCTGGCAGGTCACACCCAGCGCATCGCATTCTTCCTCCGAGGTCGGCATGCCGTACTCATGATAGACGACATCGTCGAGAACCGAGAGCGCGTCCTGGCTGATCGGGCGCAGACCCTTCTTCAGGACCGACACGCCGGTGCCGGCGCGAGTGTGCGTATGCATCACGCAGTTTGCGTCCGGCCGCGCCTTGTAGACACCCGAATGGATGGTGAAGCCGGCCGCGTTGAACTTGCCGTCCTTGGCGTAGACGTTGCCGTCGATGTCCATCTTCACCAGGCTGGAGGCCGTGATCTCGTCGAACAGGTCGCCGTAATTGTTGATCAGGAAGCACTTGGGCTCGCCCGGGATGCGCACCGTCATGTGGGTGTCGATCGTGTCGGTCCAGCCGAACTTGTCGGTGATCCGGTAGAGCGCCGCGAGGTCGCACCGCGCCTGCCATTCAGCATCCGTCATGCCGAGCTTTTCCGATTGCACCACCGTATCCATTTTGCGCTCCTGCGTGTGTTTCGGCCGATGCCGCAGCCCTCATCCTAGCGCAACTTGCGCGACGGTGCGATGCGCGCTCGCCCCCCGCGGCACGCAGAGCCGCCCTGCGACTTGTCGGCACAGTATTTGCGTCTACCTCCGCGTCTTGGCGGCATCGGAGGGCGTTTGTGGCGAACAACCCTCGCGTGGTTCTTGCAGGGCTCCAGTGTTCAGGCCTGGCGGGAGCCCTGGACCGGGCATATCGGGACGACATGGGAGCAGCCCGACCTGTTCCTCGACATGGCCAGAAGCCTCGAGCGCGCCTGCTTCGACTATATCCTCCTCGAGGACTCTTCCTACGCTGGCGAAAGCTTCGGCGGCTCGACCGAGATCTACCTGAAGAAGGCCATCGCGGTGCCGCGGCAGGATCCGTCCGTGGTCGCCGCGCTGATGACCCAGGTGACGTCGCGCATCGGCATCGTGCCGACCTTCGGCACCTATGCCTATCACCCCTATCTGCTGGCCCGGCTCATGGCGACGCTCGACCAGGTGTCGGCCGGCCGCGCCGGCTGGAATGCCGTCACCGGCAGCTCCGACTTCGCGGCGATGAACTTCGGCCTGCCGGGCATGCCCGAGCACGATCTGCGCTACGACATGGCCGACGAATACATGGAGGTCGTGCGCGGCCTGTGGGGCTCGTGGGAGCCACTTTCTTCCAGGTAACATTGCCGCTGATCCAGCCCGGCGTACTGGTCGGGGCACTGTTCGCCTTCATCACCTCGTTCGACGAGCTGATCGTGGCGCTCTTTATTTCCGGCACCGGCGCGGTGACCCGGCCCCGACGCATGTGGGACGACCTGCGCTTCCAGATCGACCCCACCATCGCCGCCGTCTCGACCCTGACCATCGTGCTGACGGCCGCGCTGATGGGCGCCGTGCATTTCCTGCGCAAGCGTGCCGAATAGACGAGGATGGCTACTTCTTCTGCAGCGCCTTGACCGCCGCCAACGTGTTCTCGACATGCTTGTCGGGATTGCGATCGGAGAAGGCGTAGACGCTCTTGCCGTCCGCCGCGATGGCGTAGGAAATGCGATCGGCGATGCCGACGCTGCCGACACGGATCATGGCCGAGTCGTAATCCTTTATGACCTTGAGGTCGGGGTCGGCAGCCACCGGAAACTTGCCCGAGCAAGCCTGTATCGAGAATTTGTGCAGCGTGCCGATGTCTCGGCGGACATGCCGATCAACGACGCTCCCATTGCGGTGAGCTGCTCCGCCGCCTCGGCGAACGCATGCGCCTCGGCAGTGCAGCCGGTCGTGAAGGCCTTGGGGAAGAAGTAGAGCACCACCGGCCCCTTCTTCAGCGCCTCGGCCAGCGAGAAGACATAATCCTTTCCGTCGAGCGCCGCCTGTGCCGTGAAGACCGGCGCCGTGTCACCGGCCTTCAGGGCCGCCCACGCCGGTGTCGCAAGGACACAGGCGAGGGCGAATGCCGTTACCGCAATCCGCTTCATGATCTTCTCCGCGATAGTCGATCCGGCGAAGATCATAGCGCGCGACGACGCCCCTCGGGGTCACGTCCCGGTGACAGGCTCTGTCACCGGGCGTTCAGCCCCTTCATGTAGGTCGACGGCACGACCGACTTCACGGACTGTGCGCGCTTGGCCAGCCAATAGGCCTGCGCCGGCGGCACCGAAGCAAACTTCTGGTCGACGCCCAGCTTCTGGGCGGCATCCATCGGCCAGTTCGGATTGTAGAGAAGCTCGCGCGCCAGCGCGATCAGGTCGGCACGGCCCTCCTGCAGGATCTTCTCCGCCTGGTCGGCATGCACGATCAGCCCGACGGCCATGCTCAATATGTCGGCATCGGTCTTGAGCCGATCTGCATAGGGAACCTGATAGCCGTAGGTCACGGGACCGGCGCTCACCACCGGCGAACCGCGCATGCCGCCCGAGCTGCAGTCGATCACGTCGACACCCTTGGGCTTCAGGATCTTCGCCAGCGCCACGCTCTGGTCGGGGCCCCAGCCGGAATCGTCCTCGACCGAGAGGCGCACGAACAGCGGCTTCGAGGCCGGCCAGTGCGCTCGCACGCTTTCCACCACCTCGACGGCAAAGCGCATGCGGTTCAGCTCGCTGCCGCCATACTGGTCGTTGCGCACGTTGGAAAACGGCGAGAGGAACTGGTGGATCAGGTAGCCGTGCGCCATGTGGATATCGAGCACGTCGAAGCCGGCCTCGTGGGCCCGCCGCGCTGCCTGGCCCCAACGCTCGACCGCCTCCGGAATCTCCGCCAGGGTCAGCGCCCGCGGTGTCGGATCGGTGTCCGGCGAATTGATGCCGCTCGAGGAGACGAGCTCCCACTGATCCCAGTCGTCGATCTCGGGGGACGCCTTCAGCGGCCCGCCGCCTTCCCATGGCCGGGCGCGCCGGGCCTTGCGGCCCGAGTGGCCGAGCTGGATGCCCGGCACCGAGTTGTGCAGGCGAATGAAGTCGACGCAGCGCTTCAAGCCCGGCACGAACGCGTCATCCCAGAGGCCGAGATCGCCCACCGTGCCGCAGCCACGCCGTTCGACCTTGGTCGATTCCATGATCACCAGGCCGGCCCCGCCGGCGGCATAGCGGCCGGCATTCATCAGGTGCCAGTCGGTGGCGAAGCCCTTCTCCGCCGCATACTGGTGCATCGGCGCCACCACGACCCGGTTCTTCAGGGTGACGTCGCGGATCGAAATCGGCTCGAACAGCATCGGACCGGCCATGTATAATCCCCCCCATGAAAGCCGCCTTCAGCGACCGTTATGATGATCTGTACCTGCGCAGGATCCTGCGCGACACCAGGACCATCGCCATGGTCGGGGCTTCGGCCAACTGGAATCGTCCCAGCTATTTCGCCATGAAATATCTGCTCGACCGCGGCTACAAGGTAATGCCGGTCAATCCTGCCGCCGTGGGCCAGGAAATCCTCGGCCAAAAGGTCTACGGCTCGCTCGACGAACTGCCGGTGAAGGTCGACATGGTCGACATCTTTCGCAATTCGGAGGCCGCCGGTCCGATCACCGACGAAGCGATCAAGCATGGCGCCAAAATCGTCTGGATGCAGCTCGGCGTGGTGAACATGGATGCGGCCGAGCGTGCCGAGAAAGCCGGTCTCAAGGTGGTGATGAACCGCTGCCCCAAGATCGAACACTCGCGCCTCGCCGGCACCATCGAGTGGCACGGCATCGCCAGCGGCGTCATCTCCTCGAAGAAGCGCGCCCTGTGATCCAGCTCGTCGGCGTGAACCGCTCGCCGTTCACCCGCCGAGTCGCCATCACGCTGAAGGTCTATGGCATTCCCTACCAGCAGCAGTCGCTCTCAGGCTTCGGCAACCGCGCCGACGTCCGCGGCAGCAATCCGCTCGGCCGCATTCCGGCACTGATCCTCGACGCCGGTGAAACTCTGGTCGACAGCAGCGCCATCATCGACCACCTTGATGAGATTCACGGTCGCGATCACGCCCTCGTGCCGCCGGCAGGAAGCGACCGGCGGGCCGTACTCAGGATCGCCGCGCTGATGACGGGAGCCTGTGACAAGGGGCTCGCCGCAGCCTACGAGCGCAACCATCACCCGCCGGAGAAAGTCCACCAGCCTTGGATCGACGACTGCGTCGCCCAGATGAAGAATGCGCTGTCAGCGGTGGAGGCAATTGCCGCCGCCTCGCCGGATTATCTATTGTTCGGCCGGCTGACACATGCCGACATCGCCTGCTTCGTCGCAGAACGTCTCGCGCGCGGCCTTCAGATCGATACAGAGGGCGAGATGCCGCGACTACGAACTCTCACACGCAAACTCGAGGACGAACCGGCCTTTCGTTCGACCGAGCCATGATGGTCGGCGCCACCAAGGAACGCGAGCTGCGCCAAAAGTTCCGGTCGGCGTGGTCGACGGCGACCGGCGGCAAGTGGCGGCCCGACAATCCGGCATGCGGCCAGTGCAGCGTCACGGCGCTCGTACTCCAGGATTTTCTGGGCGGCGAGATTTTGAAGACATCGGTGGAAGGCCAGTGGCACTTCTACAATCGCGTCGCCGGTCAGCGGCTCGACTTGACCGACACCCAGTTCGAATAGCCGCTCGACTACCAGGACCTGCAGAGCAACCGGAGCGAAGCTCTCCAAGATACTTCGACACAGCAGTACGGAATCTTGAAACGGCGCGTTACGTCCTGAACGCAGCAATGCCGGCTCGAGGCCGACACCTGAAAGAGGTTGGGGAGGCCTGTGGCACCGCCACACCAGGCCGCAGACCTCCCGCTCCCCCTCATGATCGCGCCTTCCCGGTCTTTGCCGGCAATGACGCGGCCCCCCTGAGAGATCTTTGGTCGGGTGCAGGAAAGCCGGCGATGGTGGGGCCACCGCCGGCTCCTTACTGAGGTCTCGCTAACCGCCCGGGGAGAGATAGCGGCTTCGCTTCAACCTCGAAGAACTGAAATGCGACGCTTAAGCTGGAAGGCTTCGGTCGGAGCCCGGAGGCTCCGACCGATCGAGAGGTTTGCTAGGCCGCCCGGGGAGAGATAGCGACAAAGCGCGTCATCCCCTCTCGAAACACCTTCATGAGCACCGGCTTGCCGGTGGTCTTCGCTTCCTTGAGCTTCTCGGCAGCCATCTTCGGGCTGTCGACGGCGTCCTTGCCGATCTGCTGGAGGAGGTCGCCGGCCTTGAGGCCCTGGTCGTCGGCCGGGCTACCCGGTTCGACCGTGGCGACCACCACACCCTTCACATCGCCGTCGAGCCCCAGCTGCTTGCGCGCCTCCGCAGAGAGCGGCGCCAGCGAGACACCGTAGGCCATCGGTTCCGGCTTCGCGGTTCCGCCCTTGCCGTCGGCGCTGGCCTTGACGATCGCGTCGTCCTTCTGGCCGCCGACCTTGGCGGTCAGGCTCATCTCCTTGCCGTCGCGCCACACACCCAGCTTCACCGAGGTGCCCGGCTTGACCGCCGAAATCGTGCGGGTCAGCTCCTTGATGCCGTCGACCTTCTTGCCGTCGACGCTCAGGATCACGTCACCCGACTGGACACCGGCCGCGAGTGCAGCGCTGTCCGGCTGGACCACCGCCACCAGGGCACCCTTCTCGCGCTTGAGCGACAGGCTCTCGGCGATCTCCTTCGAGACCGGCTGGATCTGGACACCGAGCAGGCCACGTTCGACCCGGCCGCTATCCTTGAGTTCCGCGACCACCGGCTGCGCCAGCGAGGACGGGATGGCAAAACCCAGGCCGATGCTGCCGCCGGTCGGCGAGTAGATAGCCGTGTTGATGCCGATTACGTTGCCGTCCATGTCGAACAGCGGGCCGCCCGAGTTGCCGCGGTTGATGGCGGCGTCGGTCTGGATGTAGTCGTCGAACGGGCCGGACTGGATGTCACGGCCGCGCGCCGACACGATGCCCGTGGTCACGGTGCCGCCGAGGCCGAACGGGTTGCCGACCGCCATCACCGGCTGGCCGACACGGATCTTGGTGGCGTCGCCGAACGAGACGAACGGCAGGGCCTTGTCGCTCTCGACCTTCAGGACGGCCAGGTCGGTCTTCTCGTCGCCGCCCATCAGCTTGGCCGGCAGCTTGGTGCCGTCCGCCATGGTGACCGTGATCGTGTCGGCCTTGCCGACCACGTGATAGTTCGTGACGATCACGCCCTTGGCGTCGATGATGAAGCCCGTGCCGACGGCCTGGGCCTTGTCCTTCGACTGCGGGCGGCCCTTGCTGTCCGGACGACCCGGCTGCATCGGCTGGCCGAAGCGCTCGGAGAAGCGCTTCATGAACTCTTCCATCTGCTTCTGCTGCGAGTCCGACATGCGGGTCTCGTCGCCGTCGTCCGCGCCGGCCTTCATGGTCACGGCGACATTGACGACCGCAGGGGTTACCTTGGCGGCCAGGTCCGAGAAGTCCTGAACGGGCATGGTCTGGCCGGCGATGGCCGCGGGGGCGGTGAACATCGGGGCGATCAGGGCAGGCGCCGTCAGGGCGGTGGTGAGCGCCAGAGCGGTCAGGATACGGGACTTGGTCTTGGTCATGATCTACAGCCTCCTCCTTGGGGGGTGTCGGGAATATGGGGGAGGACCCGTAGCGCCCTGATGGCCGCAGGATTGAATGTTTGTATAGTTGGGGAACGTTGCGCCGGGAGCCGGCGCCGGATAGACGGGCGCCGTGAAGATCCTCCTCGTCGAAGACGACCAGCAAACCGCCGACTACATCGCCAAGGGCCTGCGCGAGCACGGCCACGTGGTCGACCATGCCGACAACGGCCGCGACGGCCTCTACCTGGCCACGGGCGAGAAGTATGACGTCCTGATCGTCGACCGCATGCTGCCGCAGATGGACGGGCTGTCGCTCGTCAAGGCCGCCCGCGCCTCGGGCGTGAAGGCGCCGGTTCTGTTCCTCACCACCATGGGCGGCGTCGACGACCGCGTGGCGGGGCTCGAGGCCGGCGGCGATGACTATCTGACCAAGCCCTTCGCCTTCGCCGAGCTGCGGGCGCGCATCGGCGCGCTCGCCCGCCGGCCACCGATCGTGGCCGCGACTTCGCTCGTGGCTGGCGACCTCGAAATGGATTTGCTGGCGCGCACCGTCACGCGGGCCGGCAAGCGCCTCGAGCTGCTCGCCCAGGAATTCAAGGTCCTCGAGTATCTGCTGCGCCATGCCGGCGAGGTGGTGACCCGCACCATGCTGCTCGAGAAGGTCTGGGACTTCCATTTCGACCCCAAGACCAATATCGTCGAGACCCATATCAGCCGGCTGCGCTCCAAGATCGACAAGGGCTTCGACAAGCCGCTGCTCCATACGATCAGGGGGGCCGGCTATGTCATCCGCGCGCCTGACTAGGATACTGCGCTCGGCGAGCTTCCGCCTGCCTCTGCTCTACGCCGTCCTGTTCATTCTCTCGGCGGGCGTGCTGTTCGTTTCCGTCTACTGGACGGCGACCGCTGCGATGCAGAACGACATGGCGGCCGTTCTGCGCTCCGAGGCCTACCAGCTGGCCGAAGTCCATCGCCGCAGCGGACTGGCGGGCCTCGCCGAACAGATCACGCGGCGCATCAACTTCCGCACCAAGGGGCCGATCTTCTACCTGCTGCAGGCGCCCAGTCGCCGCGTCGTCGTGGGCAACCTGCCCGGCATGCCGCCGGTCAACGGCGCCATCGACTTCGAGCCCGACCAGCCCCAGCCCGAAATCGATCCCGACCGACCCGGCGAGCGGCCCAAGCTCACGGGATTCGGCCTCACCCTGCCGGACGGCTCGTTCCTGCTGGTGGCCCAGGATGCGAATCGCCTGGTCGACATGCAGCGCGCCATCGTCCGCGCCTTCGCCTGGTCGAGCGGTCTCACTCTGTTACTGGCCATCGCCGGCGGTGCGCTGCTGGGCACCAACTTCCTGCGCCGCATCGACACGATCACGCGCACCAGCCGCGTCATCATGGAAGGCGACCTCTCGGCCCGTATTCCCGTGCGCGGCACGCACGACGAGATCGACCAGCTCGTGGCCAGCCTCAACGACATGCTGGCGCGGATTCAGCAGCTGATGGACGGGCTGCGGCAGGTCTCGAGCGACATCGCCCACGATCTGCGCACCCCGCTCGGTCGCCTGCGCCAACGGCTCGAGGACGCCCGCGAGCGTGCGACGACGACGGCCGATTACGAAGATGCCACCGATGCCGCGATCGAGGAGGCCGATTCCCTGCTCGAGACCTTCTCCGCCCTGCTGCGCATCGCTCAGGTCGAGGCCGGCGCCCAGAAGACGGGCTTCGCGGAAATCGACCTCTCGGCCCTTCTCACCAGCTTGGGCGAAACCTACGAACCGGTGGCCGAGGATGCCGGCCATCTGCTCGACGTCCGCATCCAGCCCGGCGTGTCGTTGACGGGCGATCGCCAGCTCCTCGCCCAGCTGATCGCGAACCTCCTGGAAAACGCGCTGCGTCACACGCCCGCCGGCACCCGGGTTTCGCTCGGCCTCACGAAAGTGGGTCACGGGTTCGATCTCGTCGTGGCCGACAACGGCCCGGGTATTCCCCACACCGAGCACGAAAAGGTATTCGACCGGTTCTACCGCCTCGACCGCAGCCGCTCGACGGCGGGCAGCGGCCTCGGCCTCGCCATGGTGAAGGCAATCGCCAGTCTGCACGGGCTCACGATCCGGCTCGAGGACGCCAAGCCCGGCCTGCGCGTCGTGCTTCAGACGGCCAGGTAGCGCTTCTTCACGTCGTCGTTGCCGCGCAGCTCGTCGATCGAGCCGCGATAGACGATATGGCCCTTGTCGATCACCGCGACATGGCTCGCGATATCCAGGCAGAAATGCATGTTCTGCTCGGCCACGATCAGCGTGGTGCCCATGTCGCGCAGGCGCTGGATCAGCTCGCCGATCTTCTCGACGATGATCGGCGCCAGACCTTCGCTCGGCTCGTCGAGCAGCACCACGTCGGGATTGCCCATCAGCGTTCGCGCGATGGTGAGCATCTGCTGTTCGCCGCCGGACAGCCGGCCGCCCATGCGGCCCCGCATCGAGGCCAGGACCGGGAAGACGTCGTAAATCTTCTCCAGCGTCCAGTCGATGCGACCGCCGACACCGGCCTTGATCGCGATCCTGAGATTGTCGTCGACGGAATGCTCGGGAAATATCTGGCGGTCCTCGGGCACGTAACCCACACCCTCGCGGGCGATGCGGTCGGCGGTGAATTTCTGCACCGGCGTGCCGCGCACCGACACGGTGCCGCGCCTGGCGGGTGCCAGGCCGATGATGGCCTTCATGGTCGTGCTCTTGCCCGCGCCGTTGCGGCCGAGCAGCGCCAGCGATTGCCCCTTCTCGACGCCGAACGACACGCCGAACAGGATCTGGCTGGCGCCATAGAAGACGTCGACATCCTCGACGCGCAGGATCTCCGCGGGGCTCATGCGACCGGCCCCTGCCCGCCCGTTCCGTGCGCCGACTTGCCGAGATAGGCCTCGATCACCTTGGGATTGGTCCGCACCTCGTCGGGCGTACCCTCCGCCAGCACCGTGCCGTAGGACAGGACACGCACCGTCTGGGCGACCTTGAAGACGATATCCATGTCGTGCTCGATGAAGATCAGCGTCATGCGCCGGGCCCGCCACAGGCGCTGCACCGTCTCGATCATGCGCCAGCGCTCCTCCGGCCCCATGCCGGCGGTCGGCTCGTCGAGCAGAAGCACCCTGGGCTCGAGCGCGAGCGCCAGTCCGATGTCGAGCAGCTTCTGGTCGCCGTGGCTGAGGTTGCGGCTCAGGATACCGGCGACGCGCGTCAGCCCCAGCAGTTCGATGATCTCGTCGCCCTGCTTCGCCGTGGCCCCGATGGGGAACGGCGTGTGCAGCACGGTTTCGCGATGCTGATGGGCCTGCGCCGCCGCCGCCAGCGCCTCGGACACGGTCAGCGTCGGGAACAGGCTGGCGACCTGGAAAGCGCGACCGATGCCCAGCCGCACGATCCTGCGCTGCGAGAGCCCGGCGATATCCTCGCCTGCCAGCACGATGCGGCCGCTGTCGGGTGGGAAGCGGCCGGTGATCAGGTTGAACAGCGTCGTCTTGCCGGCGCCGTTGGGTCCGATGATGGCGCTGAGCGAACCGTCGGCAAAATCGAGCGTGACGTCGCGCGTCGCGGCCACGCCGCCGAAGGATTTCTTGAGATTCTCGAGCTTCAGCATCAGGCATCCCTGCCCTTCTGCGCATCCTTGTCGGCAGCGTCGCGTACTGCCTGCGCCTTGGCCTGGCGCCGGTTCTCCCAGCGCTCCGCCAGCAGGTCGAGCGGGCCTTTGCGCAGGCCGAGGACCAGAGCCAGGATCACGATACCCAGCACCAGATCGGTATGGGTCGTATAGCTGACGGCGATGTCGTTCAGCAGCCGCAGGATCACCGTGCCGACGAGCGGCCCCAGGAAGACATTGGAGCCGCCCAGCATGATCATGAAGATCGCCTCGCCCGAGGTCGTCCAGAAGCCGAAGTTGGGATAGGCGCCCGACACGAAGAGCGACAGCAAGATGCCGCCGACCGCGGCGATGCAGGCCGACATCACGAAACAGGCGAGCTTGACCATCGGCACATTGATGCCGAGGAAGGCCGCCCGTTCCTGGTTGTCGCGGATCAGGCGCAGCGTATAGCCGAACGGCGAGGTTACGATCTGACGCAACAGCGCGATGCAGACGATGAAGGCCACCGAGCAGAAGACGTAGAGCTGCATGCGGTCGGCGAGGTCGATGCCTAGAAATTTCGGCCGCGGGATGCCGCCCATCAGCCCCTGGTCGCCGCCGGTGAACGACACCCATCCGAGGATGACGTTGTAGAACAGCATCTGGAAGGCGAGCGTCAGGAACGCGAAGTAGATCTCGTTGAGCCGCACGCAGATCGCACCGACCACCAGTGCCAGCGCCGCGGTGAACAGGATTGCGAGCGCAAAAGCCGCCGGAATGGAGAACTTGCCCGACTGCATGGCCAGTCCGAAGGCATAGGCCCCCGATGCGAAGAACATGGCGTGGCCGAAAGAGACCAGGCCGGTGTAGCCGATCAGCAGGTTGAGCGACATGGCAAGCAGACCGTAGGCCATGCCGAACATGATGAAATCCCGGATGGCCGGAGGGGCGCCGAACACCGGCACCAGCAGCAGTGCCACCAGCCCCAGGCCGGCCAGTCCGAGGTCGCGCCAGCGTCTGTTCATCTCGCGTCTACCGCTGCACGCGGCCGAACAGGCCGCTCGGCTTGAAGATCAGGACCAGCGCCATGATCAGGAACATCACACCGTCGACGAACAGCGGGAAGCCGATGCTGCCGAAGGACCGCGTCATGCCGATGATGATCGCCGCCACGAAGGCGCCGACGATCGAGCCCATGCCGCCGATCACCGTCACGATGAAGGATTCGATCAGGATCGAGAAGCCCATGCCCGGTGTCAGCGACCGTACCGGCGCCGCGAGGGCACCGGCGATGCCGGCCAATCCGCTGCCGATGGCGAAGACCGCCGCATAGTAGAGGTTCACCCGGATGCCGAGCGCCGACACCATTGGGCCGTTCACGGCAGCGGCGCGCACCACCTTGCCGAAGCGCGTGCCCGCGATCACCAGCCACAGGACCAGCCCGGTCGCGATCGCCGCGCCGATCATGAACAGGTAATAGGGTGGCACCACGCCGCCCAGGAAACGCAGTGGCGGCAGCCGGAACTCGGCCGGCATGCCCATCGACAGCACCCGCGGGCCCCAGATGATCTTCACCAGATCGTCGGTGATCAGCACGACCGCGTAACACACCAGCAGCTGCATCAGCACGTTCGAGCCGTATACCTTGCTCATCAGGAAGCGCTCGAAAAGAATGCCGAGCAGGCCCACGGCCAGCGCCGCCCCGACGACAGCCACGAAGTAGCTGCCCGTCGCCTGGTAGAAGGTGAGCGCGATATAGGCGCCCAGCATGTAGAGCGAGCCGTGCGCGAAATTGATCACGTTCAGCACGCCGAAGATCAGCGTCACGCCGGAGGCGATCAGGAACAGCAGCATGCCGATGATCATGCCGCTGGTGAGCTGGGTAACGACGCACGACCCGGTCCCCAGGCAGCGCATCAACGCATCGAGATCCACTTAGCCCTCTACTGAACGCTTGCGCTTTGACTCCTCTCCGCCGCGCCAGCGGGGGAGAGGAAGGGCCCCATTGCGAAGCAATGGGAAGGTGAGGTGGTAGTCGATACGGACGCGAAGGCCGGGTCGAGAGGGAGAAGACCCACCTCTCCCTCCCCGCGCTGCGCGCGGGTCCCCTCCCTCTCCCCCCGCTTTCGCGGGCGGAGAGGGCAATATGTCCGATACCGATCCAAGGTGCGGATCAGGAGGCGTAGCCCTGCTTCTTCTTCCAGGCCTTCTCAAGCTCGAGGATCGGGCCCCACGACGAGGTCTGGAAGTCCTTGATGAAGGGGTCCTTCGACTGCGAGAGACCGTACCCGATGATGTAGTTGATCAGCGTATTGTCCTCGGCGCGCATCGTCACCGTGCCGTCCACGCCGAACGGTGTCTTGATCGTCGCGCCCTTGATGGCCTCGGCCAGCTTCTTGCCGTTGGTGTCGCCGTTGGTCTTCTTCAACGCATCGACCAGGAACTCCGCCGCGACCGCGTTCTCCCACGACCAGTTGGTCGGCTTGTGCTTCTGCGTCTTGACGTAATTCTGGTACCACGCCTCGTTCTCGGGCGTCGGCGGGACGGTGCGGTTGTAGCGGCCGCCCGAATAGACTCCCTGCGGGAACTGCTTGACCTCGTCGACGATGCCGTAGTCGCCGAGGTTCACCATGAACGAGGCCTGCTTGTCGAACAGCCCGTAGAGGTTGGCCTGGTCGATGAAGGCCACGAGATCACCGCCCCACAGGGCCGAGTACATCGCGTCGGCCTTGGCATTGAGGAGCTTGGTCACGACCTCCGTATAGTCCGGCTGGAACAGCTTGGGCCAGGTCTCCTCGATCACCGTGATCGAGCCGTCGAAATGCTTCGCGTATTCCATGAACTCGGCGGTGTTCGAACGGCCATAGGCGTAGTCTGGCGAGCAGGTCGCCCACTTCTTGAGCCCCTTCGCCTTGGAGATCCTGGCGGCATAATCGCCGCCGCCGATCGCGTCGTGAATACCCTGCCGCGCGGTCCGGAACGCCGTCGGCACATGCAGCTTGGGGTCGGCGGTCAGCGACGAGGTCTCCGAATTGGAGTGGATGCAGAGCACGCCGACTTCGCGGATCACCTCCTGCACCGCAAAAGCGCCGCTCGACGCCTCGGCATCGAGGATGATCTCGCACTTCTCGTTGTTGATGAGATCGCGCGTCACCTTGGCGGCTTCCTGCGGCGCGCCCTTCGAATCGCGAACGACCATCTCGATCTTTCGGCCGTTGATGCCGCCCGCCTCGTTCACCTTGTCGAACACGACCTTCAGACCGCCGACGCTGGTCTGGCCCAGCACCGCCACACGTCCCGAGAGGATCGTCGGCACGCCGATCTTGATGGCGCCGGTCTGCGCCTTGCTGATCGCGGGAGCGCCGATCACCCCGGCGGCAGCCAGCGCTCCGGCACCCTTCAGAATTTGACGACGGCTCGCGCGACGCGACTCGGTGGACGTCATGGTGTTCGCTCCCGAAAGTTCTTTTGCGGTCGACGACCGATTGGTCCGATCTTAAGAACAATTGTTCAACATGGTCAAACGACAACCCGCCCGAAAGCCTGGGCCATGATCCCTCCCTCCTGGCTCTGGATTCCGCTCACCGTCTTCGCCGCCGGGGCGCAGACGGTCCGCAACACCGCGCAACGGCATCTCACGGCCGAACTGGGAACTCTCGGCGCTACCCTGGTGCGATTTCTCTACGGCATGCCCATTCTTGCGGTGTGGCTTTGCCTCGTGCTCGCCGTTGGCGGCTTTCCCCACCCCACCCTCACCTGGGCCTACGGCGGCTGGGTCGTCGTCGCGGCACTGAGTCAGATGGCCGGCACGGCCCTTCTGCTCCAGGCAATGGCCGCACGCAGCTTCGCGATCGGGCTGGTCTATTCCAAGAGCGAGGTCATCCAGGTCGCACTCTTCTCCGTGCTGTTCCTGGGCGAGACGCTGTCGACACTGGCAATCGCCGCCATCGTCGTGGCGACGCTGGGTGTCGTCCTGCTCTCGCCGCGGCCGCCCGCGCTCGAGGGCGTGAAGCGGAGCTGGGCCGATCCCGCCGCCTTCTACGGTCTCGCCTCGGGATCGGCCTTCGCCATTTCGGTGGTGGGCTATCGCGGCGCGAATCTGGCGCTCCACACCGGCTCGCCGTTCCTGGCCGCGGCGGACACGCTGTTCTGGAGCCAGCTCCTGCAGGCTGTCCTGCTCACGGCCTGGCTGCTGGCGCGCAAGCCGACGGTCGTGCTGGGCGCCCTGCGGCAGTGGCGGGTCTCGATGTTCGCCGGAATTGCCGGCGCCTCGGCATCGCTCGCGAATGTGACGGCGCTGGCGCTCGCCCCGGCGTCCCAGGTTCGGACGCTGATCCTGATCGAGGTGGTGTTCAGCTACTTCGTATCGCGCCGCGTCTTCAACGAAGCGATGAACCGCCGCGAACTCGCAGGCATCGTCCTCATCATGGCAGGCGTCGTCCTGATCGTCTCGACCGCGCGTTAGCCGGCCTTGGGCCCTCGTCGCTTACGCTCCTTCCGGCTTGGGACCGGCAGACCGGATATTGACGAAGCGCACGAGCATACTGAACCAGAACTGTGAGCCCAGCGACGCGGCAAGCGCCGTCATTACCCACCCGACGAAGGCGACCGTCCAGGCGACCAGCCAATCGGACGTCCAGCGGACGGCGCCACCGGCCACTTGATAGTCTTCCGTCCATCCGAACGGAATCTGCAGGCGTCCGATATCTTCGAAATTGGCTTGCTGATCGGATCGCGCAGCGATCTTCCGGGCCTCGTCCAGGACACTCTCCTGCACGGTCGGCGGCGAACGCGCGATGGTGGTCGCGATCCGCATGGCGTCGATGTTGAATCCGATCGCAATGAGAAGGCCGAGCGTCAGGACGATCCGCTGTGTCTGCCGCTTGTACCAGCCGCCGGCCCGCTCCATGCTCGCCTCGAACCAGCTTTCCACGGATTTCCTGAAGGCTGCCTCGTCGCCACCGGCCTCCTTCATGAGAATACGGAACACCGGCAGGACATTGCCGGCCTGGAGCGCCCGCCCGCGCGCCAGCATGTCATGAATCGCCATCGCGAACTGGTCCTTCGGAATGTAGGACGGCTGCCGTCCCGAAGGAGCGAGACTCCTGATCAGCGGGTGCCCGTAGAGCTGTTCCACCATCCCGGTGCGCCCTTCGTCGTCGAGCATCTTCGCCAGCGTCGCTTCGAGCGTCCTGGCGCGCATCGAGAAGACCCCGGCGACGAATTCCTGCACCGTCGTGCAGAGCAGGCTCACGACGAGGAACACGATGACGAGCGAGAGCGCGGCGGCAGCAATCGAAAGAAGCATGGCGTCACCCGATGCTCAATTGGCCGCCGAGCGGGTTGTTGCGCTTGAACCAGCTGGGCCTCTTCTCCGCGAGGGTCCAGCATTCCTGATTGTCTACCTGCCCCGACCATAGAAGATCGGATCGCCGGCTTCGAATCTCGTTCAAGGCAGCGCGGACAGCTTTGTCTTCCAAGCCAGTGGTGGGGCCTATGCCCTTCGGGCCGCCGACGGTGCGATAGTGGCAGCCCGGTGCGCTCAGTTCCGCGAGGACGGCTCGGGCATTGGAGCTGTATGTTTCCCAGCCTGCAATCTGATCCCGGCGGATCAGGTCTGCATCGATCGTGCCGTGGACATAGTCCAGCAGCCGCCTCTCGCCAAACACGTTCCAGGTTTGGCGAATTCCCCAGTTGATGAGCGGGCTCAACGAAGTGAATCTCAGAAGCGGTGGAACCACATACTGGACCCGCGCCCTGATGCGCCTCTCGATATGAGCAAGACGGGTTGCATCGATGCGTGGCCATTCCGGCTCGGGCACCTCGGGCTCCGCATCCCCGACCACGGGGATGATCGAACAAACCCATTCGCCGTTGCGCTGTTTCCGGAACCGGCCATCGCGAAATGCGTCGTGGGGCCAATTTACGGTCTGGGCCACGGCAGTCGTTGTCTTGACGATCGGATTGTCTTCACCGATGACGAATATCTCCTTCAGAAACTGCTGACAGTTGCGGCGACCGAGTTGATAGTCGTGAGCGCGGAAAGACTCATCAAGGAAGCCGCCGAATCCGCCCAGCACGCCCGTGGCAATGGCATACCTTTCGGTAACTGGGTTCGGCGGCGGACTGACCCGAGACGGCGCGATCAGCCAACGGCTGTAGACCGTCTCGTCAAGTGCGGCTACCAGCTGATCCGGCTTGAAGCGTGCCTGGTTCTTCAGCATCGGAAGCAGTGCCTGAGCCACCTGAACAACACTGGCTTCAAGGACATCGTCGTCGAGCGAAAAGTCCGGCGGCTCGGGGAACGGATCGACCATGATCACGGCGCCTGTCGCCTTGTCCGCGTCCCGCGCGTTGGCTTCGGTATCGTTCAGCATGATGGCGCGCCGGGCATATTCGAAAGGTTCATTGTCGATAAGACCGCCATCGACGCTCATGAACCCAAACGGTCGGTCAAGCTTCCAGTCGGAGGGCCAGGATGGCTTGAATTTCTTGGCTGTCGCGAGGCTCCCAGGCCACGCACGATTCTGATAGAGAGCGATCTTGCTCTTGATCGCCTTCGCCGCCAGCCCCACGGGAAACGCCGCCGAGGCGAGCGCGGCGTGGCCGTAGGCCTGCCACGCCGAATTCATCTTCTCATCACCGCTGGGTGCGCTGTCGATCTTGAGAATCTCACCCGGGTCGCCCGATAGCCAGGTATTCTCGCCGACATGGGCGCCGATGCCCTCGATGATGTAGTGAGCACGGTCGCCATGGCTCATCATCGTGTGACTGGCCATCTTCCCCCCGCTCAAGAAGCTAACCTCGTAGGGCACGCCGCGCATGTTCGACAGGGTGAGGTAGAGGTGGAGGCGCCTGGCCAGGTACGGAAGGCCCGGCCCGCCATGGGCAGGCGCCGTCGATTGCCCATTGTTGGCCGGCACCCGGAGGGCAACCCTCAGCATTTCGTCGAGAAGCTTTGCATTGAGAAGGGATTGGGGGGGCGGCGCCGGTCGCTACATCGGTCGTGGACAACAAGTCCGGCGCGAATGTCGGCGACGCCATGTCAGGCATCGTTACCCAGGCGTCATAGAGAGCAGGGAGACTGTACTTGAAGCGCTGCTGCCGGGCCGGAGTGTCGCGAACTCTTCCTTCTGCAGCCCTCCGGAGACGGCAACCATACCCAGCGCCGCGGTGATCGAGCCTGCCGAAGCCCCGGCCGCGGCCCGGATGCAAACGGAATGATTGGGCACTGTGTCAGGCGCCTCGAGTTTCGCTTTCTCCCATGCGTCGAGGGCCTGGAAGAGAAAGTCCATGACTCCGGCCGAGTAGGCGCCCGCCGAAATGGCGCCCGCCATGGCCAGCCCGAGCTCGAAAACATTGTCGTTCTTCGGCATGTGCTCCCCCCGGTGCTCATTGCAGCACCTGCGGGATCGTATCTCCCTCTGCCGAGCTGCCACGTCAGCGGGTAGATCGTGCTTGTCTTCAACCGCCTCCGCCAGCCACAGGAGATGCATATCTGCAGAACCACTGGCTTGCATTGGAAATGGGCGGAGCGACAATAACTCTTCAAACAGATCAGGGAGTCGCGCCTTGTCTTTCGCCTTTGTCGGCAGCTACACCTCGCCCGAGCGCGATGGCCGCGGCAACGGGATCAACGTCTATCGCGTCGATCCTCGAACCGGTGCTTTCCGGCACATCCAGCATCTCGGAGGCCTGGAGAATCCGTCGTTCATGGCCCTCAACGCCGCCGGAACGCGCCTCTATTCGGTGCACGGCGATCGCAGCGAGGCGACATCCTACACCGTCGACCGCGAGACCGGCCGGTTGGCCGTCCTGAACCGCCAGTCCACCGGGGGCTACAACCCGATACATCTCGCCTTCGACGCCAGGCAACGTTTCCTGGTCGTGAGCAACTACGGCTCGGATTCACTGGCGGCCCTGCCGATCGCAGAAGACGGCGGCCTGGCGCCGTACTCCACTCTTACCGCCGTCGCCGCACCGCTTGGACCGCATCGCTCAGAGCAGAAGAACGTGCGGCCGCATCACAATCCGCTCGATCGCGCCGGCCGGATGTTTTACCTGCCCTGCAAGGGATCGGATTGCGTAATCGGCTATCGCCTCGACGCACGGCGCGGCGTGCTGATCGAGGCCAGCCGTGTCGCAGCGCGGCCGGGGGCCGGCCCGCGCCACATCGACTTCCATCCGCGCAAGCCGCTGGCCTATGTGATCAACGAACTCGATTCGACGATCACGAGCTACCGACAGGACGTATCGACGGGCTCGTTGACCCCTTTCCAGTCGGTGCCGTCAACACCGTCGGATTTTACCGGCTACAGCACCGGCGCGGAAATCTGGGTCGATGGCGCGGGCAGCAACGTCTACGTCTCGAACCGCGGCCACGACAGTATCGGCGTGTTCGGCATCGATGCCGCCAAGGGAACCCTGTCGCCACGCCAGTGGGTGCCGACAAAGGGCGGCGTGCCGCGCTTCTTTGGCTTCGATCCGGCCGAACGCTTCCTCTACGTCGCCAACCAGGCCGGCGATTCGATCGTCGCCTACAAGGTCGGTCGCGACGGCCTGCTGGCGCCTACCAGGCTGCGGATCAAGGTCGGCAGCCCGGCATGTATCGTGTTCTCGAGCTGAGGATCAGCCTTCCTCCTGGAAGGCCTCCTGGCGGGCTTTCTTGATACTGGGCAGCGCCATCAGGATCAGCAGCAAGGTCGTCGTGATGAGCAGGCCGAGGCTGATCGGACGCTCGAGGAAGACCATCGCGTCGCCGCGCGAGAGCAGCATGGCACGCCGGAAGTATTCCTCCATCTGCGGCCCCAGCACCAGGCCCAGAAGGAACGGGGCGCCTTCGCAGCCGAGGCGGACGAAGATGTAGCCCAGCACGCCGAAGGCGGCGACCTGCATGACGAGGCCCGCGCGCTCGAAGAGCAGGGCGAAACAGACGATGCCAATCGTGATCAGCGTGATCGGCTTCCACTTCGGTCGCTCGACCGGCTCGCTTCCGCTCACCAGTGCGACGATGCAAACCAGCGCACCCAGCGCCAGCAGGATCAGTGAGAGCATACGAGGTACGTAGCCCGGTCCCATTCGGACGGTCGTTCCGATGGCAAGATTCTGGCCGAAATAGAGAGCAGTCAGGCCGAAGACGACAAACATCAACCCGGACAGGAAGTCCTTGGTCACAAACCGTTGCACGATGTTTCGCTCTCCAAATATCTACGCTGTGCTGCGACGGCAGAAATCGCGAAACACGGGCCTGAGGGTATCGGGCGATGCTTACGCCAAGCTGACGGGCAAGCCGGCCAACCCGCTCTCCGGAATGAAGGAGCATTCACATACGGTCCGCACAGGCGTTTATGCACTCGCACTGAACCTGCGCGCATCATGCTCTCGAGGCTTTGCGGGCGGCCAATCCGCTTCGGGTCTGTGGAACACACACGACGACACCCCCTTCCCCGGTTTGACGGAACGGGCCTGCGATGTGCGAAATGGGAGTGTGAATTGCCGCACTCCAGGGAGAGCACCGTGAGCGACAAGACCTACGGATTCGAAACACTGTCGCTGCATGCCGGCGCGGCGCCCGATCCCACGACCGGGGCACGCGCCCTGCCGATTTACCAGACCACGGCCTATGTGTTCGAGGATGCGGACCACGCCGCGGCGCTCTTCAACCTGCAGACGGTGGGCTTCATCTATTCGCGCCTCACCAACCCGACCAACGCTGCACTCGAGACGCGACTGGCGACGCTGGAAGGCGGCCGCGGCTGCACCGTCGCTTCGTCAGGTCACGCCGCTCAGGTCCTCGCGCTCTTCCCGCTGATGAACCCGGGCGCCGAGATCGTCGCCGCCTCGCGCCTCTACGGCGGCTCCCTGCAGCAGATGAAGAACACGTATCCCAAGTTCGGCTGGACGGCGAACATCGTCGATGCCGACGCACCGGACAATTTCAAGCGCGCCGTCACCGACAAGACGAAGGCCTTCTTCATCGAGAGCCTCGCCAACCCGGGCGGCGTGATCAGCGACATCGAGGCGATTGCCCGGATCGCCGAGGATGCCGGCGTGCCCCTGCTGGTCGACAACACGCTGGCCACGCCCTGGCTGTGCAAGCCGATCGACTACGGCGCCACGCTGGTCGTGCATTCCACGACCAAGTTCCTGAGCGGCACCGGCACGTCGATGGGCGGCGCGGTCGTGGACTCCGGCAAGTTCGACTGGTCGCGGGGTGGGAAATTCCCGAGCCTCGCCGGCCCGGAGCCCGCCTATCACGGCCTGAACTTCTTCGAGACCTTCGGCGACATGGCGTACACCTTTCACAGCCACGCCGTCGGCCTGCGCGACCTCGGCCCCACGCAGGCGCCTTTCAATGCCTGGCTCACCATGCTCGGCATGGAGACGCTGGGCCTCCGCATGGAGCGTCACTGCGCCAATGCGCTGACCGTCGCGCAGCATCTGGAGAAGCATCCGGCCGTGGCCTGGGTGAACTATGCCGGCCTGCCCTCCAACAAATACAATGCGCTGGCCAAGAAGTACCTGCCCAAGGGCGCGGGCTCGGTCTTCACCTTCGGCGTGAGGGGTGGCTACGATGTCGGGGTGAAGGTCGTCGACAGCGTCGAACTGTTCTCCCACCTCGCCAACATCGGCGACGCCAAGAGCCTGATCATCCACCCGGCCTCGACGACGCACCGCCAGCTCTCGGAGGAACAGCGCGTGGCCGCAGGCGCCGGCCCCGATGTGCTGCGCCTGTCGATCGGCATCGAAACGGTAGCAGACATCATCGCCGATCTCGATCAGGCTCTGGCCAAGGCGACAAGCCAATGACCCCTCGCTCCGGGTGAGTCCGGAGGGGCGGCAAAAAGAAGAGGATGGAAATGCTGAGCAAGGTGGACAACGAGTTCCTGACCCGCTCCGGCCCCGGCACGCCGATGGGCGACCTGCTGCGCCGCTTCTGGATGCCGGCCCTCCTCTCGGAGGAACTGCCCGAGCACGATGGGCCGCCGAAGAAGATCCGCCTCATGGGTGAGGATCTTCTCGCCTTCCGCCAGACCGACGGCCGGGTCGGCATCGTCGAGCCGCACTGCCCGCATCGCGGCGCCAACCTCTACTACGGGCGCAACGAAGACTGCGGCCTGCGCTGCGCCTTCCATGGCTGGAAGTTCGACATCGACGGCAACTGCGTCGACCTGCCGACCTCACCGCCCGAATCCGCCTACAAGGACACGATCAAGCTGGTCGCCTATCCGACTCGCGAATGGGCCGACATGATCTGGGTCTACATGGGCCCGCGCGAACACATGCCGGAGTTGCCGCAGCTCGAGCTTGGCCTCGTGCCGGCGGCGCATCGCTTCGTCTCGAAGAAATGGCAGGACTGCAACTGGGTGCAGAGCCTCGAAGGCGCCATCGACACAGCCCATTTCTCCTTCCTGCATGCCATCCCGACCAGGGACGAGGCGGCGCGGCTCGACATCCTGCGCAAGACGTCGGCGATCGGGCAGGAAGGCGGCCTTGCCGACCGCAGCCGCTGGGTGACCGACGATCCGCGGCCGAAGTTCAGGATCCAGGGTCACGATGCCGGGCTCATAATCGCCGCCGGGCGCAAGACCGACACGACGGACCTCTATTGGCGCATCGCCCAGTATCTCGCGCCCAACCACGCGCTGGTGCCCGTGGCTTTCCCCGGCGAGGTCTATCACGGCCAGAGCTGGGTGCCGGTCGATGACACGACATGCTGGATCTACACATACAGCTGGGTGCCCGACCGGCCCCTCACCAACGCCGAACGCGCCAAGTACGCCTCGGGCCTCAGCCTCCACGCCGAGATCGACGAGCACTATGTGCCCAAGCGCAACTTGCGCAACGACTACATGATCGACCGCGAGCTGCAGAAGACGCTGAGCTTCACCGGCATCAGCGGCGTGTCGGACCAGGATGCGGCGATCCAGGACAGCCAGGGGCCCGTCCAGGACCGGACCCGCGAGCATCTCGGTCCGACCGATGTCGGTATCGTCGAGTTCCGCAAGTTGGTGGTCGGCGCCGCCCGTGCCCTCCAGCAGGGCGAGCCGCCGCGCGCGGCTGCCGCTTCGCAAAGCTATGCGGTGCGGGCGGGTGGATGGATTGCCGCGGCGGAGAAGGATCTCGCGACGGTGATGGTCGAACGTTTCGGCCACCGGCACGGCTATGTCGACGCCGAATACGGCCTCGCCGAATAGAGCGTTAGACCACCACGGGGCGCTGCACTATCGTCTGTGACGACATCGGGTTTTGGGAGATTGCTACGTGACCATCAAGATTTATGGGCCGACGGCCTCGCGCGCTGCGCGCGCCCTCTGGATCGCGCATGAGCTCGGCATTCCGTACGAGCACATTGCGATCGAGATGAAGGATCTCAAGAATCCCGACTATCTCAAGGTGAACCCGAACGGTAAGGTGCCGACGCTGGTCGATGGCGACTTCAAGCTCTTCGAATCCATGGCGATCAACCTCTATCTCGCGGCCAAGCATGGCAAGGACGGCTTCATGCCGTCGAGCGCCGAGGACCAGGCGCTGTGCAATCAGTGGAGCTTCTGGGGCATGACCGAGGTCGAGAAGCCGCTGCTGACGATCCTGATCGACATGTTCATGACCGCGCCGGACAAGCGCAAGCCCGACGCCGTGGCCGAGGCGCAGAAGGCTCTGCCCAAGCCGCTGGCGGTGCTGAACGGCGCGCTCGAAGGCCGCGAGTACCTGCTCGGCTCGAAATTTACCGTGGCAGATCTCAACCTGGCGTCGATCCTGAGCTGGGCCAAACCGATCAAGTTCGACTTCGGGGCTTTCCCGAATGCCGGCGCCTGGCTCGACCGTTGCCTGTCGCGTCCATCCTACAAGGCGGCGCGCGGCGCGAAGTAGCTGCTACTCCGCAGGTGCGGCCTGCGGCGCCGGCAACGAGGCATCGCGGTCTTTGCCGGGCAGCAGCAGCGCCACCAACGTGATCACGACCGACGTGGCGGCGAGGCCGAGGAAAAGCAGCTCGAGGCTGCCCGTCGTCTCGCGCACCCAGGCAATGAGCAGGATCGCGAGCGGACCCGCCCCGAAGGCCACGACGAATTTCGCGCCGAAACCCAGGCCGTGATAGCGGCTGGGCGTATAGCGCGCGATCAGGATGTTCTCGATCGGGCCGGCCGCCGCGCTTAGCACTGCCGAACCGATGGCGCCCAGCAGCGCCACGTAGCCGTTGCCCATGGCGAGCGCGATCATGGCGCCGATCTGCAGTGCCGAGGCCACGACATAGGTCACCTTCAGCGGGTAGCGATCGATGATGCGCCGGCCCATCGCATACTGCGCGATGCCGGACACGATGTAGATCATCGACGTCGCGAGACCGACCCACAGAACGAGCTTCGTCGCGACCCCCCAGGAGGCGAGCCCATCGCGCAGCGCCGAGATCTCGGGGGCAAGTTTGACCTCGAAGACCATCGCCGCGCCAAACATCACGGCCTGCCAGATGACGCCTTCCAGCGCCATGGTGACGGAGAGGACGGAGAAGACGCGCCAGAAGTCGCGCCGGCCAACCTGCGTGCCCGCAGTCTGCGGCATCGGGCGGTCGCCCACCTTGCCCTGGCGGATCTGCCACCACAGGATGACGCCAACCGCGATGCAGACGATGCCGGGCACGATGAAGGCCGCCCGCCACGAGGCCAGCGTGATCAACACACCCGGAACGATGCCGTAGAGCGCCAGCCCGCCGCTGCCCCAGAGTCCGTTCACGCCCATCGCGTGGCCCTGCTCCCGGGCCGTGCGGATCACCCAGCCGATGCCGACCGAATGGTAAAAAGCACCGAACGTGCCGATGCCGCAGAGGGCCAGCGAGAGCGCCAGCGTGTCGCCAGTCGGCACCAGGCCGCAGGCGATCGACGACAGGCCGAGCCCGAGGAACATGACGACCATCATGGCCGGCGCACCGAACCGGTCCGATGCCCAGCCGGCCGGCAGCGACACCACGCCAAGCAGGATCGTGGCCGGCGCGTAGAGGCGCAGCAGATCCTCGGCCGGCAGGTTCCAGGAAACCGCCAGGGTGAGCACGATCACGGCATAAAAGGCCGTCATCATGTGCATCAGCGCGTGGCCGATGGACGAGAAGAGCAGGACGCGGCGGCCGGGATCGATCATGCCGCGTGTATCGTTCCTCGCCCGCTTTCATGCAAGCCGGCTTGCGGCAACGCTGCCATTCGCGCTAAAGCCCCCGTGCTGCGGGCCGACCAGCCGGCGGCACCGGTCGGGGCGTAGCGCAGCCTGGTAGCGCATCAGTCTGGGGGACTGGGGGTCGCAGGTTCAAATCCTGTCGCCCCGACCAATTAATCGCCCCGCCACACATCGCAATGAACACGCGACGCGCGCTCGACTTTATATTCTGCACGGTAGCGCTCGATGTGCTGGCCTTCGGGATCATGATCCCGGTGCTGCCGACGATCGTGCTGGGGCTTCATGGGCGGCGACACCGCCGGCGCGACCTTCCTGCTGGCAACCCCGCTGCTCGCGGGCGCGGCAGTCGTGACGTCGATCGTTACGGCGCAGTCGCGACCTGGCGCCCCAGCTCCGTGAGCTTGCAGACAAGCCAATCCGGTTTCAGCGGATTCTTGAACCAGGGCTTTGCCCAGCCGACCCTGAGGCATCGCTTGACGATGTCAATATCGACGTCCTGGCCGTCAAGATCGAACAAGGGCAGTTTCCCACCCGGCTGGCTGAGCCCGCGTCTCAGGTAAAGAATCTCTTGCAGGGTAGGAAGATCGACTTCCAACCCATTGTCATTAAATGAAGTTAAGTCAAATGAGCGCGCGTGATGACGCGCGAAATCGCGATTAACCAGCACGGTCACGCCCCCCTTAGACGATTCCGTTGAAGACCCCTCACCGGGCACGATACGCCCACCCGGCGAAAAACCAAATAAAATCAGAGTCTTGATACACGTTCTTACAAAGACCACCCGATATGGTGGCCCGTCGACGCTCTACCTGCAAGCCCTTGGGCGTCGCCCCCCGGCGACACCCCAAGGATGGAACAGTTAGTTTTGCGTCTTCAGCGTGCTGCGCAGCTGCGTCAGGGCCTGCTCGAGATCTTCCAGCACCGATTCGATCTCGCGGCGCTTGTGGAGGTCGAGGACCGCCGCGCGCGGCGTGGTGGTCGAGGGCTGCGGACCGGTTCGCGGCAACGGCTGGCGGGTGCCTCCGGCCATCGCCTCGGCGCGAGCCGACACGATGCGCAGGCTCTCCAGCGCGCTCTCGGCCGCGAGATCGAGGCGCTGCGCCGGCAGGCGGCCACGGCCTTCCTTCAGAAGGCGCTGCACACCCTTGATCGTATATCCGTCATCGTACAGCAGCGTGCGGATGCGGCGCAGAAGGTCGATATCCTCCGGCCGGTAGTAGCGTCGGCCGCCGCCCCGCTTCAGCGGGCGAACCTGGGTGAACTTGCTTTCCCAAAACCGCAGCACATGCTGCGGAACGTCGAGTTCCGTCGCCACTTCGCTAATCGTGCGAAAGGCCTGCGCCGACTTCTCGACCCGTCTTTCGACGGTCTGAACGGAAACGGCCATCTCTGATCCCCTCGTGTTCCCAACTACCCCTTGTTCTCGCCGGGCGCCCCGTTGATCAGTGATTTCAGGACATTCGACGCTCGAAAGACGAGGACCCGCCGCGGCAGAATGGGAACTTCCTGCCCGGTTTTTGGGTTGCGGCCGACCCTTTGCCCCTTGTCGCGAACGGTGAAACTCCCGAACGAGGAGATCTTCACCGATTCGCCGCGCGCCAACGCTTCCACCACCTCGGAGAGAATCGTCTCCACGAGATCACTGGATTCGTTGCGAGACAGGCCCACTTCCTGGAACACTGACTCGCTCAAATCGGCGCGCGTGATAGTCCGGCCGTCCACTCCGGTACCCCTTCTTCCCCCAGTTAATCCTTACTCTAAGGTGGGAAAGCGGTCAATATCAGTGGGATAGCGGCTGGACTTGAATCGCCGCGTGTTCACGTTCCGTTGGCTAAAATTCTCGCATTACCAGCGAACGAGGCTCGCGCCCCAGGCCAGACCGCCGCCGATCCCCTCGAGCAGCAGCAGATCGCCCTTCTTGATGCGGCCATCCTTGACCGCCACGTCGAGCGCCAGCGGGATCGAGGCAGCGGACGTGTTGGCGTGCTTGTCGACGGTCACTACGACGCGCTCTGGCGGCAGACCGAGCTTGCGGCCCGTGCCGTCGATGATGCGCTTGTTGGCCTGGTGCGGGACCAGCCAGTCGATATCCTTGGATTGGAGCCCCGCCTTCGCCAGCACCTCGCCCACGACGGCGGCCATGTTGACGACGGCATGCTTGAAGACCTCCTTGCCTTCCATGCGCAGGAAGCCGGTGGTCCGGGTCGAGGACGGACCGCCATCGACATAGAGGATGTCGTGCTGTCGGCCGTCGGAATGCAGAGCGTTGGCGAGGATGCCGCGGTCGGCCGAAGTGCCTGCGCCCTGCTCGCCCTTGAGCACGATCGCACCGGCGCCGTCGCCGAACAGCACGCAGGTGCCGCGATCGTTCCAGTCGAGGATGCGCGAGAAGGTCTCCGCTCCGATCACCAACGCGGTCGAAGCGACGCCGCACTTGATGAGACTGTCGGCGACCGACACGCCGTAGACGAAGCCGGCACACACCGCCTGGACGTCAAACGCGGCGCCCTTGGTCATGCCGAGTTCGGCCTGCACGCGCGTGGCCGTGGCGGGGAACGTCTGATCGGGCGTCGCCGTCGCCAGGATGATCAGGTCGAGGTCGGACGCCTTGATCCCGGCGTGGTCGAGCGCCCGCTGCGAGGCCTTGATCGCCAGATGGGACGTGAATTCACCATCGGCCGCGAGGTGACGCTGGCAAATCCCGGTGCGCTGCCGGATCCACTCGTCGGTGGTGTCCACGGTCTTCGCAAGTTCTTCGTTGGTGACGACACGCTCGGGCAGATACGACCCACAGCCCTGGACGACAGAACGAATCACGCAGTTCCTCCGGTGGCCTGCAGCGATGTGGCCGGCGTTTCGGCCGCCGAGGTGATCTCGCGCAGCCGCGCCAGCCCCTCGACAAGCTTGCTCTTGTATTCGTAGCGCACCAGGTCGACTGCCACGCCAATGGCGTAGGCGAAGCCCAGCGCGTCCGTGCCGCCGTGGCTCTTCACGCAAACGCCGTCGAGCCCCAGAAACACACCGCCATTGTAGCGGCGCGGGTCTACGCGCGCGCGCATTTTCGTCAGGGCGCCCGAGGCGAAGAGATAGCCGATCTTGGCGAAGGTCGAGGTCCGAAAAGCGTCGCGCACGAACTGGGTATAGAGCTTGGCCGTGCCCTCGATCGCCTTCAGGGCGACATTGCCGGTGAAGCCGTCGGTGACCACGACGTCGGCCACGCCGGCCCCGATGTCGTTGCCTTCGACGAAACCATGAAAGAAAACCGGCGAACCTTCACGCCGCAACCAGGCTGCGGCCTGGCGCAGTTCCTCATGGCCCTTCAGTTCCTCGGAGCCCACGTTCAGCAGGCCGACCTTCGGCTTGTCGAGGCCGAGCAGAATCTGCGCGAAAACGCTGCCCATGACGGCGAATTGCACGAGATTGTCGGCATCGCATTCGAGATTGGCGCCGAGATCCAGCATCACGCTCTCGCCGCGCGAGGTCGGCATAAACGACGCCAGCGCCGGCCGGTCAGCGCCCTCGAGCATGCGCATCGAGAACATCGAGATCGCGAGCAGCGCGCCGGTATTGCCGGCAGACACGATCGTGTCTGCCCGGCCCTGCGCCGCGGCTTCGACAGCCATCCACATGCTGGACTTGCGTCGGCGGCGCAATGCGAAGGATGGCTTGTCCTCGGCCAGTACCGCGTCTTCCGACGGCACGATCTCGAGCACCTGCGCAAGACCCTTGCGCTTGTCGACGAGCATCTTCAGGCGCGCCGCGTCGCCGAACAGCAGGAAGGACGTGCCGGGATAGCGCTCGCGGGCGATATCGGCGCCGTTCACGACGACATCGGGAGCGTGATCGCCTCCCATGCCGTCGAGTGCGAGTACGATCTTCTTCGCACCCACTGTCACGCTCCGCCTATCGAATGCCAGCGCATTTGCCGGCGGCGTGCGACGGACTACTTCACGGCCGACGCGGCTTCCGCCAGGACGGGCATGTCCTCACGGTAGTAGCCGCAATGCGAGCAAACCATGTGCGGGCGCTTCAGCTCGCCACAGTTCTTGCATTCCATGAATGCCATCGTCGGCAGCGCGTGATGCGAGCGACGCATATTGCGACGGGACTTCGAAACCTTTTTCTTGGGAACTGCCATAACGATCTCCACGACGAGGGCCGCACCCGCTTATCCAAGCAGGACATGCCCCCAAAAAAGCTGCAGCCGCGCTCTATAGGCGCGGCGGGCGGCCCTCTCTAGCCAAATCATCTCGCCGCCGCAACAATTACCGGCCCCGGCGAGGCTTGTCCTTCAGAGCCGCCAAACCGGCGAAGGGATGCCGGCGCTGCTCGGGCCCCGAGCGGCGGGCAACGTCCTTCGGCTTGGGCATCACATCCTCGAGCTTGATGCCGGGCCGCTTCGGATACGGATCGGCCGTCAGCGACAACTGCTCGGCAACGATTTCGCCGACATCGAGCATGTTGCCTGTCAGCGGTTCCGGCGCGTCGCCCTGGGCATTCAATACCGCTTCGCCGCTCTCGGGGTCGCGATCCTCGATCAGATTTTCCGCGAAAACGAGCCTGAAGGCGTCGTCGAGTTCCTGCGTTACGGGATCGAGGCTCAGGATGCAGGCCTGGACGATCTGGCCCTTGAGGCGCCCCTCGACCACGACTTGCCCGCCGGGCCGCCGGTCCACGGTCACTCGGGCCGAAAAGACAGGCAAGCCCAGGAAACCGAAGCGTTTGGCAAGCGCCTGTCGCTCGCTCTCTGTCGTGGCAAGCTCGAGCGCAGTACCGCCGGTCCCGATCTTTTCGAGATCGATCATACGTTCAATCTCTGATTTTATTTCTTTATCAATGATTTGGGACATTATTTTAATTCACTTTATCAAGTCAATGCGGGCCGTTGCGTCGATCGAGAGAGCATAATCCCTGACATAGGCTTCGAGCCGATCGACAACCGCGGGATCCTGCGGCGACGTACCGCCATAGGCATTGCGGCGCAAGACCTCGCCAAGCGGCATCGGCCCCCCGTTCAGCGCCTCGCGATAAGCCAGCCCGCGTCCATGAAGCCCCTCTGCCATGACCTTGATACGCCGCCCGACACCCAGATCCTGGATCCCGATCTCGCGCAGGGTGAGGTCGAGATGGCGGAACATGGCGTCGAAGAAGGCCTGGGCAACCACCTCCCCATCCGGCTCCCGGCGCAGCCGGTCGATCATCAGGGCCGCATGGAGCGCGAGCGAATCGAAGCGGCCGTCCAGCGTGTCGGGAATGCCGCAGGCTTCGAACAGCTCGGCCGCGCGCGCCTGCTCGGCCACGCGTCCGTAAAGAGCGCTGGCGAAATCGTCTTCTGGCTTGCGGCGACGGAACACGATCAGCTTCCTCCCCCAACTGGTTACGGGGCGCCGGTTGACCGGGGCCCCTCATCACGACATCTTGCAGTTCCTCTTCCCGCAAAGCCAAGAAGCAGTCCATGCGTCGCACCGCCCCGCTCGCCCTTTTCGGCGTTCTAGCCATCTCCGCCGCCGTCACCCTTGGCGGGTGTGAAAACACCGTCGACCTGCGCGGCTTCGCCGCGACGCCTGGTTCGGTCGAAAAGCTCGAGGTCGGCGCGCAGAGCCGCGAAGACGTGGTCCGCCTGATCGGATCGCCCTCGGCCGTCGCGACTTTCAATCCGAACGTCTGGTACTACATCAGCGAGACGCAGGAATACTGGGCCTATACGAAGCCAAGGATCAGCTCGCAGAAGGTGATGCAGGTCTCCTTCAACGAATCGGGCCGCATCGACGCCATCAAGAACTTCGACCTCAAGGACGCGCAGGACATCCAGATGGTCTCGCGCATTACCCCGACCTCGGGCAAGGGGCTGACGGTCCTCGAGCAGGTGCTGGGCAATGTAGGCCGCTTCAGCGGCCCTAAGAATCAGGAAAGCAACCCCGGCGCTCCGACCAGCGGCGGAGGCATCTGACGCCACACCCGGCCACCGTCCGGCGCCAACTCCGAGCACCAAGAAAAAGCCCCGGTCTTTCGACCGGGGCTTTTCCGTTTGGGTGTCTTGCGTCCGCTCAGTGCGCCAGGACGGCGAGCAGCAGAAGTGCCACGATGTTGGTGATCTTGATCATCGGGTTGACCGCGGGGCCCGCCGTATCCTTGTACGGGTCACCGACGGTGTCGCCGGTCACCGCCGCCTTGTGGGCGTCGGATCCCTTGCCGCCGAAATGGCCTTCCTCGATGTACTTCTTGGCGTTGTCCCAGGCACCGCCACCCGCCGTCATCGAGATGGCGACGAAGATGCCGGTGACGATCACGCCGAGCAGCATGGCGCCGACCGCCGCGAAGGCATCGGAGCGGCCCGCGATCCACGAGATCACGAAGAACAGCACGATCGGCGACAGCACCGGCAGGAGCGACGGGATCATCATCTCCTTGATCGCCGACTTGGTGAGCATGTCGACGGCGCGGCCATAGTCCGGCCGATCCGTGCCCGCCATGATGCCGGGCTTCTCCTTGAACTGCCGGCGGACTTCCTCGACCACCGCCTGGGCGGCACGGCCGACGGCCAGCATCGACATGCCGCCGAACAGGTACGGCAGCAGGCCGCCGACCAGCAGGCCGACCACGACGTAGGGGTTCTTGAGCGAGAAATCGACCGCCGTAACGCCCAGCTTGCCCTGGGCGATGAAGTAGTCGAGGTCCGACGTATAGGCCGCGAACAACACCAGCGCGCCAAGACCGGCCGATGCAATGGCGTAGCCCTTGGTGACGGCCTTGGTGGTGTTGCCGACCGCGTCGAGCGCGTCGGTGTTCTTGCGCACTTCCTTGGGCAGGCCGGCCATTTCGGCAATGCCGCCGGCATTGTCGGTGACCGGGCCGTAGGCGTCGAGCGCAACGATCATGCCCGCGAGCGCGAGCATGGCGGTCGTGGCGATGGCGATGCCGAAGAGGCCTGCAAAGATGTAGCAGATCACGATGCCGGCGCAGATCAGGAGCGCCGGGCCTGCCGTGGCTTCCATCGACATCGCGAGGCCCGCGATGACGTTGGTGCCGTGGCCGGTGACAGACGCCTGCGCCACGGCCCTGACCGGACGATAGTTGGTGCCGGTATAGTACTCGGTGACCCAGACGATCAGGCCGGTGATGGCCAGGCCGACCAGCGAGCACCAGAACAACGACATGCCGGTGAACGAGCGATCGCCCACCGTCAGGACCGTGCTCATGCCGACCAGCCGGTCGGTGGCGACGTAAATCGCCGGGATTGACAGCACGGCGGCCACGATCACCCCCTTGTACATCGCCCACATGATGTTGCCGTCCGAGCCGAGGCGGACGAAGTAGGTGCCGATGATGGAGGTGATGATGCAGGCGCCGCCGATGACCAGAGGATAGACCATCAGCTTGGCCACCAGGACCGGATCGGCCGCAAAGAAGATCGAGGCCAGGACCATCGTGGCGACGGTCGTCACCGCATAGGTCTCGAACAGGTCGGCAGCCATGCCGGCGCAGTCGCCGACATTGTCGCCGACGTTGTCGGCGATGGTCGCCGGGTTGCGGGGGTCATCTTCGGGAATTCCCGCCTCGACCTTGCCGACCATGTCGCCGCCGACGTCCGCACCCTTGGTGAAGATGCCGCCGCCGAGACGGGCGAAGATCGAGATCAGCGAGGCGCCGAAGCCGAGCGAGACGAGCGCATCGATCATGACGCGGCTGCCGCCGGGAATGCCCATGTTGAGCAGCACGGCGTAGTAGCCGCCGACGCCGATCAGGGCGAGGCCGGCCACCAGCATGCCGGTCACCGCCCCCGCCTTGAAGGCGATGTCGAGGCCCGAGGCGAGGCTCTTCTGCGCCGCCACCGCAGTGCGCACATTGGCGCGGACCGAGACGTTCATGCCGATGAAGCCGGTGGCACCCGACAGAACGGCGCCGATCAGGAACCCGATGGCGGAGAATTTGCCGAGCAGAAGGAAGAGGACAACGAGGACGACGACGCCCACGATTCCGATGGTGGTGTATTGACGGCGCAGGTAGGCAGCCGCACCTTCCTGGATGGCCTGCGCAATTTCTTGCATGCGCGGTGTGCCGGCGTCCGCCGCCATGACCCGCGATGCGGTAACGACGCCATACAGCACGGCAATCAAGCCGCAGCCGATGACGCCCCAAAGAATGGTGGACATTTTTCCTAACCTATTGTTTTTTCAGCGCTATTCGCGCATCGCAGCCTGAAGTACGCAATACTCCCCCCGGCGCGAGGCGCGCGGAAAATGACAGAAGGGCCGTGTGTGCGCAACAGAGACGACGAAAAGCCCCGTCACCTCAAGGGCTTGGCGTCAGGCGCGTGAAGGATTGCGCAGCCGGAAAATGCCGATGACCAGCAGGGCCACGAGCACCATCGCGAGTGCCACGTAGTTGAGCGCGGCCCACCCCTTCAGTTCCAGCACCACGCCCGCCATGAGGCTGGCAACGGTGGTGACGCCAAACACCATGAAGTCGTTGAAAGCCTGAGCCTTGCCCCGCTCCGATGCCCGATAGGCCGTGGTGAGAAGCGTCGTGGCGCCGACGAACAGGAAGTTCCAGCCCACGCCGTTCAGGGTGAGTGCGCCGCGGAAGTGCCATTCGGTGACGCCCATGAGCGCCACCACGACCCCGGCGACCAGCAGAACGATGCCCGCGATCATGATGTTGAAGATGCCGAAGCGGGCAATCAGCTGGCCGGTGTAAAAAGACGGAAGAAACATGCCCATGACGTGCACGAATATCGTTACCGGGGCCTCGGTCGCACTGAGACCGCACTGGACGATGGCCAGCGGCGAGGCCGCCATGACGAAGGACATCACGCCAAAGGCGATCATCGCGCCGGCACAGGCCACCATGTAGGCCGGCTGGGTGACGATCTCGGCGAGCGGACGCTGCGGGCCGGCCGTGTCCTCGACTTTGACCTGCGGGAACTCGATGAAGCCCAGCACGACGAAGACGAGGATATGGATGACGATGACCGCGACGAAGCTCGCCTGGAAGAGCGGCAGCCAGAGATCGGGCGTGAAGCGCGCGAGTGTCGGTCCGACGATGCCGGCCAGCACGCCGCCGGCCGTCACATAGGAAATCGCCTGCGCGCGATATTTTCCAGGAGCCAGTTCGACGGCAGCGAAGCGATAGAGCTGCATATTGGCGATGCCATAGCCGAGGAACAGCCCGCCCAGGCACATTACCGGGAAGCTGCCGAGGCCGAGGCCTATCGCGGCCAGCGCCGAGCCGATCATGCCCATTACGGAGCCGCTGCGGAAACCAAGCTTGCGGCCGCGTCGCATCATCAGCATCGAGGCCGGGAACACCGACAGCATGACACCGAGATGCTGCATCGTGATCGGCAGGTTGGCCCACATCCGCATGTCCGGCGAGACGATGGTCAGCACGGCAAGGGCCGACGAGGCGAACATCAACGTATTGCTGCTTTGCGTCAGCGCCTGGCAGATCGCCAGCAAAGCGATGTTTCGCATCGACCGGCGCGGCATGCGGCCGTCGGACGCCGCGGGCGTTTCCTGCACTTTCGTAGATCCATCCATTGGGCCGGCACTCTAGTCGGGCGCCCTGCCCGCGTCATCGGGCGCCGCGCAGTGCAGCTATGAGCAGACGCGCTTCACTAAAAGTGCACGTAACCCTTGCGGGGAACCGCGTCGGTCTTGCCGCCCGCCGTCAGCTTGACGCCAACGCCGCGGGCAAAGCGGCCGACACGCGTGATCCTGGCGCCGGCGAGGCGCGCCGCGTCCTGCAGCGCCGCCTGCTTTCGCGGCGGCACGGCGATCACGAGTTCGTAGTCGTCGCCGCCCCCCAGGATATTGGCCCACAACCGGGGATCGGCGGCCACTGCCGATCGGGCCGCCGGCGACAAAGGCACGTCATCGCGCTCGATGTTCACCACCAGACCGGAAGCGTCCGAGATGTGCCCCGCGTCGGCCAGCAGCCCGTCGGAGACATCGGCCATCGCCGTAGCCACGCCCACCAGGCGCTGCCCGAGTGCCGTGCGAGGCCGCGGCAGGCGATAGCGATCCTCGAGGACGGCGCGCTGCCGGGCCGTCAATTCCGGCAAGCCCCCCTGCACGGCCAGAAGCCCGAGCGCACCGTCGCCGATCGTACCGCTGACCCAGAGCTCGTCCCCTGCCCGCGCGCCGCCGCGGCCGATGCCCTTGCCACGGGGTACACGGCCGAAAGCGGTGATCGTCACGGTGAGCGGTCCCGGCGTCACCACGGTGTCGCCGCCGCACAGGACAATGCCGTAGCGTCGCTGGTCTGCGGCAAGGCCCTGCGCGAAGCTGGCCAGCCACTTCTCCGTCCAGTGCGTCGGCAGCGCGAGCGCGAGCTGATAGACGAAGGGTGTCGCGCCGCCCGCCGCAAGATCGGAGAGGCAGACACGCAGGGCCTTGGCGGCGACACGCTGCGGTCGTTCGTCAGCCAGGAAATGGACTCCCGCAACGATCGTGTCGGTCTTCACGACCAAGTCGTGACGCGCATCGGCTGCGAGAAAGGCGTTGTCGCTCTGCAGGTTGCCCGCGCCCGCGAAGGATCGGGCGAGCGGCGCGAAGTAGCGGGCGATCAGTTCGAATTCACCGATCCGCCGAGGCCGCGCCATGGCGTCCTACTTCATCGGATCGGCCGGCCGCGCCTGGCGCGCCACGCGGTCGAGGACAGAGTTGATGAAGCTGGGCTCGCCCTTGTCGTAGAAGGCATGGGCGATCTCGACATATTCGTTGATCGCCACCCGCAGCGGCACGTCGTGGCGGTGGACGAGTTCGTAGGTGCCGGCCAGAAGTATGGCGCGCACCAGACGATCGACCCGCGCCCAGGTCCAGTCCTGGGCCAGCGAAGCCGATACCAGCGCCTGCAGCTCGTCCCGGTTGGTCGCGGTGCCCTCGACCACATCCTTGAACAGCGGCCGGTCGGCGTCGCGGCGCATGCCGCCCTCGCCCGTCTCGCCGGTGCGGACCTTCAGGAACTGCTCGACGATCTCGGCCGGGGCGTCCTGCCCCTCCTGCCATTGGTAAAGTGCCTGCACCGCCGCCAGCCGTGCGGCCTGGCGACGGCTGGGCCCGGCGGGCTTGGCGTCGCTCACGATTTCTTCCAGCGACGGCCGAGCGCCACCATGGCGAGGCAGGCATGGGCCGCGTCGCCGCCCTTGTCGCCACGGTCGGTGAAGGCGCGCGCGCGCGCCTGCTCGACAGTCTCGACGGTGACGATGCCATAGCCGATGGCGAGCTTCTTCTGGACGGCGAGGTCCATCAGCCCGCGGGCGCTCTCGCCACAGACATAATCGTAGTGCGTGGTCTCGCCACGGATGACGCAGCCCAGGGCCACGTATCCATCGTAGCGCTTGCCTTTCTTGCCGGCCGCCAGCGCGATCGCGCCCGGAATTTCAAAGGCACCGGGTACGACGATGCGCTCCGACTTCGCGCCGTTCTTGGAGATTTCGTGCTCGGCGCCCTTGATCAGAGCATCGGCGATGTCGCCGTAGTAGCGCGACTCGACAATGAGGATGCGCGCGCCCTTGACGCCGGCGACGGCCGGCCGGGCCGTCGGGTTCTCCGTCCGTGTCGACATGCTCAGACCTTCGCGCGGCCGGGGACCGGCTTCTGGGCGACGATCTTCAGACCGAAACCCTCGAGACCGACGACACTCTTCTGCGAGTTGCTGAGCAGCACCATTTCCTTGACGCCGAGATCGATCAGGATCTGGGCGCCGACGCCGTAGTCGCGCAGCTCCTGACCGGCCGGCTCGATCGGCTCGCCGGCGCGGCGGCGCTGCTCGGCCAGCACGACGGTGAGCGGCTCGCGGATCAGCACGATGACGCCGCGACCTTCGTTCGCGATCTCGCGCATCGAGGCCTCAATCTCGCCGCCGCGTCCGCCGATACGCTGGCCCAGCGTATCGGTGAAGAGATTGACGGCGTGCATGCGCACCATGACGGGGCCGCCCGCCGCGGGGTCGCCCTTCACCAGGGCTACATGCTGCGCCATCGTCACCTTGTTCACGTAGACGACGCAGCGGAAGTCGCCGCCCCAGGTGCTGTCGAGCGCAGTCTCGCTGATGCGCTTCACGATCGAGTCGTAGCGCCGGCGATAGGCGATCAGGTCGGCGATCGTGCCGATCTTCAGCCCGTGGCGCTGCGCGAAGGTAATGAGATCGTTGCGACGGGCCATCGTGCCGTCGTCGTTCATGATCTCGCAGATCACGCCGGCCGGGGTCAGCCCCGCCAGGCGCGCCAGATCGACCGCTGATTCTGTGTGGCCGGTGCGCTCGAGCACGCCGCCGTCACGGGCGACCAGCGGAAAAACATGGCCCGGCGTCACGATGTCCTGAGGGCCGCAGGACGGGTCGATCGCGACCTGGACCGTGCGTGCACGATCGGCCGCGGAAATGCCGGTGGTCACGCCCTCGCGCGCCTCGATCGACACGGTGAAGGCGGTCTGATGCCGGGTCCCGTTGTTCTGTGCCATCAGCGGCAGGCCGAGCTGCTCGACCCTCTCGCGCGTCATGGCCAGACAGATCAGGCCGCGCGCGTGCTTGGCCATGAAGTTGATCGCCGCCGGCGTCGCCCACTGGGCCGGAATCACCAGGTCGCCCTCGTTCTCACGGTCCTCGTCGTCGACGAGGATGAACATCCGGCCCTTGCGGGCTTCCTCGATGATGTCCTCCGCTGCGGCCTTCACTTCGCCGAAGGTGATCCGCCAAGCGTCCTTTTCAAGCGCACTCATGATTTTTGATGCTCCAACAATCGCGCAACGTAACGCGCGAGCATATCGACCTCAAGGTTGACCCGCTGGCCGACCCGGGCATGACCGAGAGAGGTAACGGCCTGGGTGTGCGAAATCACGTTCACCCCGAAGCGGTTTCCGTCCACTTCATTGACGGTGAGCGAAATGCCGTCGATCGCGACGGAGCCCTTGGCCGCGACGAAGCGCGCCACCTCGGGCGGTGCGTCGAACACGAAGCGCACACTGCCGCCTTCCGGCGTCATCGAGACGATCTTGCCGACGCCATCGACGTGGCCATAGACGAGATGCCCGCCCAGCTCGTCGCCGAGCTTCAGCGACAATTCGAGGTTGAGACGGGTGCCGACCTCCCAGTCGCCCAGATGTGTCTTGTCGAGGCTCTCGGCCGACACCTCGACGGCGAAACGGCCGGCGCTCTTCTCGATCACCGTGAGGCAGCAGCCCGAACAGGCGATCGAGGCCCCGATCGCAATCGGCGTCATGTCGTGCGTGGTGGCGACGACGAAGCGGCGGTCGCCGGCCTTGCCGCCCGGGTCGACCGAGACGATCTCGCCGATGTCGGAGACGATACCTGTGAACATGGTCGCTTCTTAGGCCTCCCGCCGCCAGGTTTCCAGCGTGTCGCCTTGCAGTTCCCGCGCCGAAACCAGCCGGAACCGGGGCGCGGAACCAAGCCGTGCAAGATCCAGTCCGCCGACCGCAGAGCGGCCGTCTCCGCCCAGAACGAGCCCTGCCCGGTAGCTCGAAATGCCGTCGACGAGACCCGCCAGGAGGAAGGATGCCGCCACCTGCCCGCCGCCTTCGACGAGCACCCGCGTCAGTCCCCGGGCGCCCAGTGCCTGAGCGGCCACCGCAACATCGATCCGGCCGTCGCCGCCACTCTCGACTTCGACGATTTCCACACCGAGCTTGCCGAGGGCGTCACGTCTATCAGCCGGCGCCGCCTTCGTACACACCAGCCAGACCGGCGTTGCACGGGCCGTGGTCGCAAGCCTCGTGGTCGGCGACAAGCGCGCCTGCGAATCGAGGACGATGCGCACCGGCGAGCGCGCACCGAGCCCCGGCAGGCGGCAGGTAAGGTCCGGATCGTCGGCTGCCACCGTCGCGGCGCCGACCAGGATGGCGTCGTGGGTCGCGCGCAACCGATGGCCGTCGCGCCGCGCTGCCTCGCCGGTAATCCATTTGCTCTCGCCGGAGGGTGTGGCGATGCGGCCGTCGAGCGAACCCGCGATCTTGAGATGGAAGAGCGGACGTCCTTCACGAATCCGCAACAGGAAGCCGGCGTTGATCACGGCCGCCTCGGGAGCCCCTTCGCCGACCGCGACGGCAATGCCGGCTGCCTTCAGCCGCGCGTGACCCTGACCCTTCACCCGCGGATCGGGGTCCTCGAGCGCCGACACCACCCGCGCGATGCCGGCCGCCACCAGAGCATCCGCACAGGGCGGCGTGCGCCCATGATGCGAGCATGGTTCCAGGGTGACGTAGACCGTACTGCCCGCCAGCGACTGGCCAGCCTGCGCTGCTTGCGCGATCGCATCGGCTTCGGCGTGCGGCCGGCCCCCGTCCCGCGTGCGACCGCGCGCAATCACATGGCCATCGCGCACGATCACGCAGCCGACGGCGGGATTGGGCCAGGTGCGTCCCTGCGATCGGCGCGCCAGCGCAAGCGCCGCGCGCATCATCGGCGTCAGTCCTTGAAGTGGGCGGTATCGGCGAGGTCGGAGATGAACTCCTCGAAGTCCCGGGCCTCGCGGAAATTGCGATAGACCGAGGCGAACCGCACGTAAGCCACTGGATCGAGCGCGCGCAGCGCGTCCATCACCAGTTCGCCGATCTGGGTCGAGGGGATTTCGCTTTCGCCGGAACTCTCGAGACGGCGCACGATGCCGTTCACCACGCGCTCGGTGCGCTCCGGATCGACCGGCCGCTTCCGGCAGGCGACCTGTATGGAACGCGCCAGCTTGTCGCGGTCGAACTGGACCCGCTGTCCGTTCTTCTTCACGACCGTCAGCTCGCGCAGCTGCACGCGCTCGAAGGTGGTGAAGCGCGAGCCGCAGGACGGACAGTAGCGCCGCCGGCGGATCGCCGAATTGTCGTCAGTCGGTCGCGAGTCCTTAACTTGTGTGTCCTCGTGACCGCAGAATGGACAGCGCATCTAGTTCCCCTGTTATTTCTCGCTTTTGCGCGTTGTCAGTCGCGGTAGATCGGAAAGCGCGCGCAAAGCGCGTGGACCTTGGCGCGAACCTGGGTCTCGACCTGGGCGTCGCCGTCCGGGCCGTTCTTGGCAATGCCGTCGAGCACGTCGGCGATGAGATGGCCGATCTGCTGGAACTCGGCGACGCCGAAGCCGCGCGTCGTTCCGGCCGGCGAGCCGAGCCGCACGCCCGACGTCACCATGTACTTCTCCGGATCGCCCGGGATGCTGTTCTTGTTGGTCGTGATGCCGGCGCGATCGAGCACCTTCTCGGCCGACACGCCGGTCGCCTTCTTCGGGCGCAGGTCGACCAGCATGACGTGGCTGTCGGTGCCGCCGGAGACGATCTTCAGGCCGCGCTCGGTCAGCGTCGCGGCCAGCGCGCGCGCATTGTCGATCACGTTCTGGGCGTAGACCTTGAAGTCGGGCTTCAGGGCCTCGCCGAACGCCACCGCCTTGGCGGCGATGATGTGCATCAGCGGGCCGCCCTGCAGGCCGGGGAACACCGCGGAGTTGATCTTCTTGCCGAGCTCTGCGTCGTTCGACAGGATCATGCCGCCGCGCGGGCCGCGCAGCGTCTTGTGCGTGGTCGTCGTCACGACATGGGCATGCGGCAGCGGGCTCGGATAGACGCCGGCCGCGACCAGACCGGCGTAGTGAGCCATGTCGACCATGAAGTAGGCACCGACCTCGTCGGCCACCTTGCGGAAGCGTGCCCAGTCGATGTGCCGCGAATAGGCCGAGGCGCCGGCGATGATCACCTTGGGCTTCTCGCGGCGGGCCGCCTCTTCCATCTGCTCGTAGTCGATCAGGTGCGTGTCGGGCTTCAGCCCGTAGGATACGACCTTGAACCACTTGCCCGACTGGTTGGCCGGCGAGCCATGGGTGAGATGGCCGCCCTGGTCGAGCGCCATGCCGAGGAACTTGTCGCCCGGCTGCAGCAGCGCCATGAACACGGCCTGGTTGGCCTGCGCGCCGGAATGCGGCTGCACGTTGGCGAAGAAGCAATCGAAGAGCTGCTTGGCGCGCTCGATGGCGAGGTCCTCGGCCTTGTCCACTTCCTCGCAGCCGCCGTAGTAGCGGCGACGCGGATAGCCCTCGGCATATTTGTTGGTCAGCACCGAGCCCGCCGCCTCGAGCACGGCCCGCGATACGATGTTCTCCGACGCAATCAGTTCGATCTGCTCGCGCTGACGATGCAGCTCGCCCTTGAGGACGGCGTCGATCGCCGGATCGGCCTCGGCCACGCTCTTCGTGAACATCGGCAACGGAGAATCACTCATCTTGGCAGCACTCTGACTCATATCGTTCAACCCTTTGAAAGCTTGTCGACGCGGCCGGCGTGGCGGCCACCTTCGAATTCGGTGCCGAGAAAGACCTTCATGGCCTCGCGAGCGACCTCGACGCCGATCAGGCGCTGGCCGAAGGCAATCACATTGGCATTGTTGTGCTCGCGCGACAGGCGCGCTGAAGTCACATCGTGGGCAAGGACTGCGCGGACTTTGGGATTGCGGTTGGCGGCGATCGAGATACCGATCCCGCTGCCGCAGACGAGGACTCCTCGCGTGGCCTGGCCCGAAGCAATGGCCTCGCCCATGGCCTTGCCGAAGTCCGGATAGTCGACGGAGGCCGTCGAATTGGTGCCGAGATCAAGCACCTCGTGACCCGCTTCCTGCAGGTCGCGCTTGAGAATTTCCTTCAGGTCGAAGCCGGCATGATCCGACGCGACCGCGATGGCGCCCCCCGGCATATCGACGATCGACCCCCTCTAGCTATTGAGCCCCCCGATACCATATCGGGCGCTGCGGTGTCACGGCCCCCCAAAATCGTGGAAAGCGACCCACAAGACACTGATTCGGAACGAAATAGGCCCGGCAGATGCCGGGCCTCTCCGTCGCCGGGCCAATTTGCCCTACTTCTTGATCGGTGCCGACTTGCCGTCCTTCCAGACGTAGATGTCGTAGACGGCATCCTTGATGTCGCCCTTGGCGTCGAATTCGAGCACGCCGACGGCGGAGTCGTATTTGCCCGTCCGCAGCTGCTTGGCGACGGTCGCGGCATCGGTCGACTTCGCCTTGTTGGCGGCGTCGGCCCACGCCTTCACGGCGGCGTAGCTGAACAGCGTGTAGCCCTCGGGATTGTACTTGGCGTCGCGGAACTTCTTCACGAGCGCGGCATTCTTCGGGTCGTCTTCCGCCTTGGGCGGGAACGACATCAGCACGCCGTTGGTGGCCGCGCCGCCCAGCTGGGCGAACTCGGCCGTCTCGAGCGCGTCGAAGCCCATCATCTGTGCCGCCAGGCCCTGCTCACGCGCCTGCTTGATGATCAGTGCGCCTGCCGTGTGGTAGCCGCCGAGCACGATGATATCGATCTTCGCCTGCTTCATCTTGTTGATCAGCGCGGCGAAGTCCTTGTCGGTGTCGTTGTAGGCCTCGTACATGGTCTCGCGGAGGCCGCCCTTGTTCAGGGCCTTCTTGGTCTCGTCGGCGACGCCTTTGCCGTAGGGTGACTTGTCGTGAAGGATCGCGACCTTGGCGGTCTTGTTGTTCTTCAGAATGTAGGCGCCGACCGTCGAGCCCTGCACGTCGTCGCGGCCGCAGGTGCGGAACACCGTGGTGTTGCCCTTGGAGGCCGCGTCGTCCGTCAGCTTCGGGTTGGTCGAGGCCGGCGTGATCTGCAGGATCTTGCCTTCCTTGTAGATGTCCGACGCCGGGATCGACGAGCCCGAGCAGAAGTGCCCGGCCACAAACACGACCTTGTCCGAGACCATTTTGTTGGCAACCGCCGTCGCCTGCTTGGGATCGCAGGCATCGTCGCCCACGATCAGCTCCAGCTTCTGACCGTTGACGCCGCCGGCGGCGTTTATGTCCTCAACCGCCATCTGGGCGCCGCGCTTCAGCTGTTCGCCGAACGCGGCGTTCGAGCCGGTCATCGGGCCGGCCGAGCCGATCTTGATCTGGGCGAACGCGGGCGTCGCCATGAGGGCAACAGCTGCGACGGCCAGTGTGCCGTACATCTTTTTCATCCGGGTCTCCCTGTTGATTGAGCCTTCTCCGCGCGTGCGGAGCATGGCCATGACATTAGTGCCGCTCGTGCCAACCCAGCAAGCCTTTGCGCCGGTAAAGCCAGGGATACTGGCGCACCATCTGGCGCGCCTGCGTCAGCCTGTAGGCGAAGGCTGCGATCGCCAGTTGCACCGCCCAGCCCAGCCCGAAGCCCGCCAGCGACCACAACTCGCCGTTGGCCAGGGCATAGTCGAGAAAGCGCAGCGTCGCCGAAAGAAGTGCCGAGTAGAACACGATCTGCGGCCACGGCCGCCAGGTCAGCGCCACGGCGTGTCCGGCGGCGAACGCGGCTGGCCCGATCACCACGAGATTGAACAGCAGCACGTTGAACAGCGTGTCGCCGAACCAGTCGAACATGAAGGTGTCGAGCGGGCTCATGCGTGGCCGCCTTCGAGATAGGCCGCGCGGACTTCCTGGTTGGCCAGCAGCTCCTTGCCGCTGCCGCTGAGGCGCACCCGGCCGTTGGCCAGCACGTAGCCGCGGTCGGCGAGTCGCAGCGCATGGAAGGCGTTCTGCTCGACGAGGAAGATGGTGACGCCCTCCTCCCGGGCGATACGGCCGATCGAGTCGAAGATCTGCCGCACGATCAACGGGGCGAGGCCCAGTGAGGGCTCGTCGAGCAGCAGAAGGCGCGGCCGGCTCATCAGTGCGCGGCCGATCGCCAGCATCTGCTGCTCGCCCCCCGAAAGAGTGCCGCCGCGCTGGTCGCGCCGCTCGGCCAGCCGCGGAAACATCGTGAAGACGCGATCGAGGTCCGACTTGAAGTGCGCCGGATTGCCCAGGATCGCCCCCATCTGCAGGTTCTCGTACACGGTCATGCGCGCGAAGATGCGCCGCCCCTCCGGAACCTGCGCCACGCCGCGCCGCACGATCTGATGGGTCGGGAGCGCCGTGATATCCTCGCCGTCGAAGGTGATCGTGCCGGCGCGCGCCCGGGGATTGCCGCAGATCGTCATCAGCAGGGTCGACTTGCCCGCCCCGTTGGCGCCGATCAGCGTCACGATCTCGCCGCGCGTCACCTCGAGGTCGACCCCGTGCAAGGCCTGGATGGCACCGTAGAAGGTTTCGACGCCCTTCACCGAGAGGATCGAGGGCTCAGCCATCGATCGCCTCGTCGTCGGTGCCGAGATAAGCGCGAATCACGGCCGGGTCGTTGCGCACCGCAAGGGGCACGCCCTCGGCGATCTTGCGGCCATAGTCGAGCACGACGATGTGGTCCGAGATGTTCATGACGACGCTCATGTCGTGCTCGATCAGCAGCACGCCGATGCCGTCGCGGTCGCGGATCGAGACCAGAAGCTGGTTGAGTTCGGCGGACTCGCGCGGGTTGAGCCCTGCCGCCGGCTCGTCGAGGCACAGCAGCACCGGTTCGGTGCACATGGCGCGGGCGATCTCGAGGCGCCGCTGGGCGCCGTAGGGCAGCTCACCGGCCGGCCGGTCGGCATCCCCCGTGAGGCCGATCCGTTCGAGCCACAGGCGTGCCAGCTCGACCGCTGCCGCCTCGGCGCGTTGGAAGCTGGCAACGCCCAGCAGCCCGAGGATGCTCCAGCCCGACGCCCGCATCAGCTTGTTGTGCTGGGCCACCATCAGGTTTTCCAGCACCGTCATGCCGGGAAACAGGCGGATGTTCTGGAAGGTGCGCGCCACCCTGGCCTTCTGGCCGATCTCGTGGCCGCGCATGCGCTCCAGGAGAAACTCCCCGCCACCCCGCAGGGTCAGTCGACCGGCCGTCGGCTTGTAGAAGCCGGTAATGCAGTTGAAGACCGTCGTCTTGCCGGCGCCGTTCGGACCGATGATGGCCGTGATCGCTCTCTGATGGGCGGCAAACGAAACATCGTCGATCGCGATCAGTCCGCCGAAGCGCATGGTGAGGTGCTCGACCTCGATCAGCGGTACCCTTGACGGTGACGGCGTCATCCGCCGCCCCCCAAGCCGGCGGGATGCAATCGGATCGACGGCTCGCGATGGGAGACGAGACCGCGCGGCCGGAACACCATGATCAGCACCATGGCCAGCCCGAAGGCCAGCATGCGGTAGTTGCCGAGGTCACGAAACCATTCGGGCAGGCCGATCAGCAGCACCGCCGCCAGCACGACGCCGATCTGGCTGCCCATGCCGCCCAGCACGACGATGGCCAGGATGATTGCCGATTCGATGAACACGAAGCTCTCGGGACTGATGAAGCGCTGCTTGGCGGCGAAGAACGAGCCGGCGAAGCCGGCGAACATGGCCCCGATCGCAAAGGCCGTCAGCTTGGTGTTGGTCGGATTGATGCCCAGCGCCTTGCAGGCTGTCTCGTCCTCGCGCAACGCCTCCCAGGCGCGGCCCACCGGCAGGCGCCGCATGCGCTGGGTGAAGAGGTTGGTGACCAGCGCCAGGCCCAGGATGATGTAGTAGAGGAAGATCAGCCTGTGATTGCCGTCGAAGGCGATGCCGAGCATCTCCGACACGGTCTGCTTGCCGGCGGGCGGGGTTTCGGCGAACACCGCCCCGAACAGTGTCGGGCCCGGGATCGACCCGATGCCGGCCGGGCCGTTGGTGAGATCGAACCAGTTGAGCAGGACGAGGCGGATGATCTCGCCGAAACCCAACGTGACGATGGCGAGATAGTCGCCGCGCAGCCGCAGGACGGGAAATCCCAGCACGATGCCGAACAGCGCCGCCATCATCCCGGCGAGCGGCAACACGGTCCAGAAACCCAGCCCGTATTGGGTGCTGAGCAACGCATAGGCGTAGGCTCCTACGGCATAGAAGGCGACGTAGCCGAGGTCGAGCAGGCCCGCCAGGCCGACCACGATGTTGAGCCCCCAGCCCAGCATCACGTAGGTCAGGATCAGTACGCCCAGATCCATGGTCTTCTGGTCGGCGAATGGCATGACTGGCATCAGGACCGCCCCGGCCAGCAGCAGCCAGCCGAACCATTTGGCGCCGGCCTTGCCCAGCGCCACGCCCGAGGGCGTCCGCGCCGCCGCCCCCATTGCGTCGTTGGCCCACGGCCAGACCGCGCGGATCACCAGAAGCACGCCGCCCATCGCCACGAACCAGTGCAGGAATCCCGAAGGAAGCTTCATCGGCGACGCTCCGGCCGCCATCATCGCGCCGCCCAGCACGATGGCGGGCCAGCGCTGGCCGTTCGCGGCCAGCGACAGGCCGAGCCGGCCGATGAAAATGACAACCACCGCCACCGCGAGATCGACCAGGTGATAGTCGAAGCTCAGCCCCTTGCCGCCACCGGTATCGACCGTGCGGAAGCCCACGATGAAGATCCCGAGGGCGGCAGCGACGAAGGCGGTGAGGCCCGCATCCTTCAGCATGAGAGGGAGTCGCGGGCTCATCTGCTCAGACCTTCTCGATCTCCGGTTTGCCGAGCAGCCCGCTCGGCCGGAAGATCAGAACGAGCACGAGGATCGCGAAGACCGCGACGTCCTTGTATTCGCTCGAGAAGTAGCCGGCCCAGAAGACCTCGATCAGGCCGATCAGCAGTCCGCCCAGCATGGCACCCGGCAGCGAGCCGATTCCGCCCAGCACCGCCGCGGTGAAGGCCTTGATGCCGGCCAGGAAGCCGATGAAGAAATCGATGACGCCGTAATACATCAGGAAGAGCATGCCGGCGACGGCCGCCAGCGCCGCGCCCAGCACGAAGGTGAGCGAGATGGTGCGGTCGACGTTTACCCCCAGCAGGGACGCCATCTTCATGTCCTGTTCGCAGGCGCGCTGCTGGCGTCCAAGGGAGGTCCGCGCGATCACCCATGTAAAACCCGCCATCAGCACGACCGTCACCACCACGATGATGATCTGCAACCAGGTGACGCGGACGTCGAAACCGTCGGCGGTGAACAGGTTGAAGCCACCCGAAACCAACTGACCTCCCGGCTTGGGTCGCGCGCCTTGCGCCAGTTGCACGTAATTCTGCAGCGCTATCGAAACGCCGATCGCCGAGATCAGCGGCGCCAGCCGGAACGAGCCGCGCAACGGTCGATAGGCCGTTCGTTCTATCGCCCAGCCGTAGACCGCCGAGAACGACATCGCCAAGAGCAGCACCAGAACGATGGCGACGGGCGCCGAGCTGATGCCGACGCTGCTGCAGATGACGAAGCCGATCAGGGAGATGAAGGCGCCGATCATGAAGACCTCGCCGTGCGCGAAGTTGATCATGCCGATGATCCCGTAGACCATCGTATATCCGATGGCGATCAGCCCGTAGATGGCGCCCAGCGTGATTGCGTTGATCAGCTGTTGCGTGAAATACGCCATGCGTTGCTTTTGTCTCCCTGCCCTTGCGACCTACGATGCTTTCTCAGGCACTGGCAAGCTCAAGATGAGCCACGTGCAAATCGCGGACCACAACATCGCAGGTCGGGAGCCCGATACCCGGCCAGCCCAGGCGGGGCGGCCGAAATGCCACTTGCGCTCACGTGCTCAAGTGCCGATTAAATGCGGCCATGGTTACCCCTTCATACGACGTGATCGTCATCGGTGCCGGCCCTGCCGGACTGACCGCTGCCACCGACATTGCCCGCGCGGGCCTGAAGGCACTCTGCCTCGACAAGCTCGCGCCCGGCGGCGAAATCATGAATCTCGGAGAACTCCACGATTTCGAGGAAATCTTCGACGGCACCACGATGGCCTCGCGCCTCACCGACGACGCGGTCGTCGCCGGTGTCGAGATCGGCTTCGGCGAAGTCTCCTCGATTTCCGGCAGCGGTCCCTTCGAGGTCGAGACGACCGATGGCGAGCGCCATGCCGCGCGCGCCCTCGTCGTTGCGACCGGCCTGAACAAGGGCAAGCTCGGCGTTCCGGGCGAGGACGAGTATGAAGGCCGCGGTCTTTCGCACTGCGCGAACTGCGACGGCCCGCTCTATGCCGGGCAACCCGTCATCATCGCCGGCGCCACCGGCTGGGCGCCTCACGAGGCCCAGGCCCTCGTGGGAATCGCCGGCGACGTCACCATGCTGGGCGCTCCCGACGGCGACATTCCCGAAGGGGTCACCTCCCTGCCGGGCCGGATCGTCGGCCTCGAAGGCAGCAATGGCCTCGAGGCCGTCACCGTCGAACATGAGGGCCAGCGAAACCGCATTTCGACAAATGCGGTATTTGTCTATGTCGGCCAGTCTCCCGCTGCGGAATTCGTGCCGGATTCGCTTGCACGCGACGCCACGGGGCATATCGTCGTGGATGAAGAGGGCCGAACCGCGGCGCCGTTGGTGTTTGCCGCCGGCGACGTACGATCCGGCTCCCAGCAATATCTGGCCAACGCCATCGCCGACGGACAACGCGTCGCCACGTCGGTGGTCGCAGCTCTGAACAAGTAGCGTGGGGGAAAGCGAACATGCGCATCTTCAATCCAAGTTTCGGCATGGCCGCCGCCGGTCCCGCCAAAGTGACGCTGCAGCCTGTCAACTGGGCGACAGACGCCATTGCGCTGATATCCAACTCCAAGCCGAATGCGCGTGAGCTGCTCGAAGGCGTCCGTGCCCTGCTGGGCGCGCACCGCCCCGTGGACAACATCCACTTCCATGCAAAGAACAGCGCCAGCCAGCCGGCCCCGAAGGAACTGATCGAGAAGGTCGCCAAGAACTACAAGGCCGCGATCCTAGCCTTAGGTGATTGAGGAAGCTGTTCATCGTGGAGTTTCCACGACAGCCTCGAACTCGAGAAGCTCGGCATCACCGCTTTCGTGGTCGCCACTGAGACATTCAAGCCGCTGGTCCTGGCCCAGGCGAAAGCCCGCAAGGTCGAGGCCCGGCTGATCGTGGTGAAGCATCCTGTCGGCGGCCTCAATGCCGAAGAACTGCGGGAGCGCATCGAAGCAGCAACCAAGGGACTGACCGAGGCGACGAGCAAATGAAGGACATCGCCGAACAGGAAGTGATCGACCTCGACGACATGGACGTCGAGGCCTTCAACGAGTTCGCCGTCGAACAGGGCTGGAGCGACGGCATGCCGCTCTACGTGCCCACCGAGGCCAAGGTGGCGAAGTTCGTGGAGACCGTCCGCGGCGACAACCGGCCCTACGCGCCGGTGCCGCCGCGCCAGATCGTCCCGACGGTTCAGGCGCTCGCTGCCAACGCCGTGATGGCGGGCTGCAAACCGGAGTATTTCCCGGTCGTGACCGCCGCCCTGCGTGGCGTACTCGACCCCGAGTACAATCTGCACGGCACGCTCGCGACCACCCATTCCTGCGCGCCGATGGTGATGGTGAGCGGCCCGATCCGGCACGAACTCAACATCAACTGCGGGACCAACTGCTTCGGCCAGGGCCGTCAGGCCAACGCCACGATCGGCCGTGCGCTCGGCCTGATGCTGCTGAACGTGGCCGGCGCCAAGCCGGGCGACATGGACCGTTCGACCCAGGGCAACCCCGCCAAGTACACTTTCTGCTTCGGCGAGAACGAGGAAGAGAATCCGTGGGCGCCCTATCACGTGCAGCGCGGCTTCGCGCCCACCGACTCGGTCGTGACGGTGATGTCGGGCGAAGGCCCGCACAATCTCAACGACCACGGCTCGACCACGGGCGACGGGCTGCTGACCACCTTCGCCGGCGGCATGTCCAACCCGGGCGCCAACACGATCTACGGCAAGGGCCCGATGTTCGTCATCATCGGTCCCGAGCACGCCGCCACGCTCAAACGCGACGGCTACACGATCGAGAGCATTCGCAATGAGCTGTTCAAGCGCTCGCGTGTCCACCTTTCGCGCGTCTCGAAGGAAAACCTCGTGACGTACGAGACCACGGGTCACCAACCGGACGGCGACTGGCTGACGATCGGCCGCGATCCGAGCGACATCCACATCACCGTGGCGGGCGGTGCGGGCAAGCACTCGGCCTTCGTCCCGTCGTTCGGCGGCACCACGGTCGCCTGCACGCGCATCACCCGATGAGCGCCCGCTCGTGAAGGAATGGTGCGGCTGGCCGGTCGTCGATGGCTCGACACCCTGGGAAAGCGCACAGCAGATCCTGACGGAGGCCGAACTCTCGGACGGCCTCCCTCTGGTCCCTCCTACCCGACCGCGGCTCGACGCCATGGCTGCCGGCGTTGCCGACCGTACGAGTTCGCACGGCATGATGCCGCCGATGTTCGGCGACATCACGCCGGAGTCCGTGGCCTACCAGTGCGTGATCGCGGGCTGCGTGCCGGCGGAACTGCCGGTCGTGCTGGCGGCAGCGCAGGCTGTCCTCGAACCGGACTTCAATCTTCTCGGCATCGCCACGACCACCGGCAGTGCCGCCGTTGCGCTCTGCATCCACGGCCCGATCGCCGGTAGGCTCGGCATCAACGCGCTGACCAACACCATCGGCCCCGGCACGCGTGCCAATGCCTGCATCGGCCGCGCCCTGCAGCTCTGCCTGCGCAACATCGGCGGTGCGCGCTCGGATACCGGCGACATGGCGACGATGGGCCAGCCCGCCAAATACACGCTGTGCTTTGCGGAGAGGAACGACGGTCCCTTCCCCACGCTCAGCGAGCGTCACGGCCTCGGCAGGGATGTCGACGCGATCACGGTGATGGGCATTTCGGGGACGGCCGAGGTTCTGCCGGGCGACGGCGAGGGCGCCACCCCCGAAGCGATCCTCGACCCGATCGTCGCCGGTATGCGCGCCGAGATCGTGATGTCGGGCCAGAGCCGCAAGAGCGAGCGCGGCGAGCAGGTCTTTCTCCTGCCGCTCGAACTCGCCGAGAAGATCGCGCGCCACGAGGGCTGGGACATCAAGCGCGTCCAGCAATACCTGTTCGATCAGGGAAAGGACGTCGCCGCCTCGCCCGAGGCGATCCATCCGATCGTCACCGGCGGCGCCGGCTACAAGATGGCCTATCTCCCGATCTGGGGCGGCGGCTCGCAGACGGTGCTGCGCAAGCTCTGATCGGCCCGATCAGAGTTTCCAGCCCAGCCAGTCGCAGACGCCGCGGCCCGGAAGGATCGTCTCTCCCTACTTCAGCAGCTTGCGGGCGAGCCCGTAGAACAGCCACATGCCGAAGCCCCAGAGCGCGTAGACGATCGGCACGACGATCACGCCCGGCGTACCCCTGCGCCGAGTAACGCGGGCGGAGTCCTTTACGCCGCCAGTGCGTC